>Ga0265296_1000255_pt1 | contig 95968 bp, 93 predicted proteins | sample MunlanPumphouse1_FD_189073 | JGI IMG/M metagenome (GOLD analysis project Ga0265296, IMG submission 189073) | Groundwater microbial communities from a municipal landfill in Southern Ontario, Canada - Pumphouse #1 | ecosystem: Environmental > Aquatic > Deep subsurface > Groundwater | place...
CCAACTCCTCCGCCAGTGATCTCATACCCCCATTCAACAAGGGGCCACCGACATTCAAACCCCAGATCAGACCACCTTCACGAACTGTGCACAACCACCCGAAACCCCACACCCGTGGAGGAAGAGTTGGAGCCCCTATCCGAGCAGATCCACCGGGTTCACGACATCCGCGATCATAAGCAGCGCACCCATCCCGATCAGCAGCACCGCCACGATCACGGTCAGCGGTACGAGCCGCGTCGCGTCGACTGGAGCAGGCTGCGGTCGACGGAACACCTTCGCCCACGCGCGCCGGATCCCGTCCCACAGCGCCACGACGACGTGACCGCCATCAAGCGGCAGCAGCGGGATCAGGTTGAAGACGAACAGCGCGACGTTGAGCGACCCGAGAAGGTTGAGCAGCACGACGAACCGGTTGAGGACCGGAGCATCCGTCGCGGCGACCTCTCCGGCGAGGCGACCGACGCCGACCACGCTGAGCGGACCGTCAGGATCGCGATCGGCGCCGGTGAACAGCGACACCCCGACATCCCACAGCTTCACCGGCAACGTCCCGATCAGGCCGACCACGCGTCCGACGTTCTCCCCGGCGAGCTCCGGGCCCACGCCGATCGGCTGCGGCACATACCCCATCTGCGAGAGCATGCCGACGTAGCCGACCTCGGCGACGATCTGCTCGCCGTCTTCGTCGAGCAGGGGCTGCCCCGACGCATCCGTGAGTTCCCGCTCCGCAGAGATGGGCGTGATCGTCAGATCCACATTCTCGCCGTCGCGCGAGACGACCATGTCCAAGCGCTGCCCTGGAGCCGCCTGCACGATGTCGCTCGCCTCAGCGAAGGTCGACACCGGCGTGCCGTCGACCGAGACCAGCACGTCACCCGGGAGCACGCCGGCCCCAGCAGCCGGCGTCGCCGGATCGCCGGGTTCGCACTCCGTCTGTGACGTGCCCGCAGGCAGCACGCACTCGTTGACTCCTGCGATCGTCGTCGTTCCCTGCTGGAGGCCGATGCCCGATGCGAGCACGGTGAAGATGATGACGGCGAGGATCAGGTTCATGACCGGACCGCCGAGCATGACCACGATCCGCTTCCACATCGGCAGCCTGTAGAAGACGCGTTCCTCGGCGCCTTCAGCGATCGTCTCGTCGTTGGCGGATCGGGCGTCCTGCACGAGGGTGCGGAACAGCCCGCGCACTGGCCTGCCGTCGGATGCCGGATACATGCCGGACATCGATATGAATCCGCCGAGCGGCAGCACCTTGAACCCGTACTCGGTCTCGCCGATCTTCTTCGACCACAGCCGGGGCCCGAAACCGATCATGTACTGCCCCACGCGCACGCCAAAGAGCTTGGCGGGCACGAGGTGCCCGATCTCATGCAGACCGATCGACAGACCGAGCCCGACCAGCATGAACAGGATGCCGGTGACGTACAGCAGGATTTCCACGTCCCAACGCTACTGCGCGCGAACTAGGAATCCGCCGCATAGGCTGGATTCGGGGCCTCCAGGTCATGGCCCCGGCCCCGCTGACGCCGGCCGTCGCATGTCAGTGGCGGCCACCACCCGACGATCCGTCTCGGGATCCGCCGGCGCCGGTCGTGACGGTGGCCGCAAGCGACGAGAGCAAGGCGGATGCTGCGCACACGGAGCACTCGAATGCTCAGGAGGACGCTCAGCGAGGGACCCGCCTGAACGTGTCTCGGGCACCCGCTCATGAGATCATGGTGATGCCATGTCGACCACACAGCCCAGCCTTCCTCCCGTGCTCCGTCCAGACGCTCCGCCACAGCGGAACCTGACGGATCTCGCCACCCGCTTCGCCACCGCCACCCGCGGAGACACCGCAGGCGTCACCCTCACCGGCATCACCCTCGCGACCGCCGATCTCCGCGCCGGAGAGGCATTCGTCGCCATCCAGGGTGTGAATCAGCACGGAGCGGTGTTCTCACCCGCGGCCGCGGAGAAGGGTGCCGTAGCCATCATCACCGATGAGGCCGGCGCCGACATCGCAGGCAACATCGGTCTGCCGATCGTGATCGTCGACGATCCGCGCGGCGTGCTCGGAGCCCTCAGCGCCTGGGTCTACGGGACCGGCGCCGATGACGAGCTGCCTCTGCTGTTCGCGACCACCGGCACGAACGGCAAAACGAGCGTCTCGCATCTGCTCGAGGGAATCCTCGACCAGCTCGGCGTCGTGACCGGCCTCTCCTCCACCGCGGAACGGCACATCGCCGGTGAGGTCATCGTCTCCAGGCTCACGACACCCGAAGCATCCGAGATGCACGCCCTCCTCGCACTCATGCGCGAACGAGCGGTCGAAGCCGTCGCCGTCGAAGTCAGTGCTCAGGCGCTGTCGCGCAAGCGCGTCGACGGACTCGTGTTCGACGTCGCCGGCTTCACGAACCTCAGCCACGACCACCTCGACGACTACGCCGACATGGAGGAGTACTTCGCCGCGAAGCTCCCCCTGTTCAAGCCGGACCGCGCCAGGCGTGCGGTGATCTGCCTCGACTCGGCGTCCGGCGTCGACGTCGTCGCAGCCGCCGAGATCCCCGTCGTGACCGTCGGCACCCCCGCGATCGCCGCGGACGCATCCGTTGCCGGTGACGCCGACTGGGTGGTCACGATCGACGAGGAGCGTCAGCGCGGCACCCGCTTCACGATGACCGGCCCGCAGGGGCGCACCCTCACCGCGGTCGTGCCTGTGATCGGCCCGCACATGGCGGCGAACGCGGCCCTCGCGATCGTCATGCTGCTCGAGGGCGGATACGAGTGGGAGCGCATCACCGCGGCGCTCGAACGAGACGGACGCATCGATGCGTACCTGCCAGGGCGCACCGAGCTCGTCTCCGGCGAACAAGGCCCCGCGGTCTTCGTCGACTTCGGCCATTCACCCGACGCGTTCGAGAAGACCCTGGCTGCGATCCGCCGCGTGACGCCGGGGCGCACTCTCATGCTGTTCGGGGCCGACGGCGATCGCGACGCCACGAAGCGTCACGACATGGGCCGCACGGCCGTGCTCGGCAGTGACATCCTCGTGGTCACCGACCACCATCCCCGTTTCGAGGACCCGGAGTCGATCCGCGCCACGCTGATCGAGGGCGCAAGAATGGCCAGGCCGGATGCCGAGATCCACGAGTACTCCCCGCCGGAGAAGGCGATCATCGCAGCGGTGGGCCTTGTCGGCGACGGCGATGCGATCCTCTGGGCGGGCCCGGGACACCAGGACTACCGGGACATCCGCGGCGTCCGCACGCCGTACTCGGCTCGCGAGCTGGCCCGCCGCGCTCTGCGCGACGCCGGGTGGCGTGTGCCGGAGCCGCACTGGCCGGTGCCGTACTCCGACTGACCGTTCGACAGGCTCACCGACCGAGGCGTCTACTGCTGCGCGATCAGGCGGTCCGCGGTCTCGCGCGCCCAGGTCTCGGCCTGCGCGAGCGACTCGATCGTCAGCTGGTCGGGCGACTCATGGGCATCGACCACCCTCGCGATCGTGTCGACTATGCCGAGGAATGGAAGCCGACCCTCATGGAACGCTTCGACCGCCTGCTCATTGGCCGCGTTGAAGACCGCAGGGAAGGTCCGGCCCGCGCGTCCGACGCTCTTGGCCAGCGCGACGGCGGGGAACGCCGCATCGTCGAGCGGTTCGAAATCCCAGCTGCTCGCCTTCGTCCAGTCCAGCGGACGTCCGACCCCGCCGATACGATGCGGCCAGTCCAGCGCGAGCGAGATGGGCAGCCGCATGTCCGGCGGTGACGCCTGAGCGATGGTCGAGCCGTCGATGAACTCGACCATCGAGTGCACGATCGACTGCGGGTGCACGACCACCTGGATGTCCTCGTACTCGACATCGAACAGCAGATGCGCCTCGATGACCTCGAGCCCCTTGTTCACCATGGTGGCGGAGTTCGTCGTCACGACACGCCCCATCGCCCAGGTCGGATGCGCGAGTGCCTCGGCGGGGGTCACTTCCGCCATCTCGTCCCGCGTGCGTCCGCGGAACGGACCGCCGGATGCTGTGACGATGAGGCGCCTGATCTCATCATGCGTCCCGGAGCGCAGCGCCTGCGCGAGCGCGGAGTGCTCCGAGTCGACGGGCACGATCTGACCCTCGGCCGCTGCCGACTTCACCAGTTCGCCGCCGACGATGAGCGATTCCTTGTTGGCGAGCGCCAGGGTGCGACCGGCCTTGAGCGCCGCGAGCGTCGAACCGAGCCCGATCGATCCGGTGATCGCGTTGAGCACGACATCAGCCTCGACGTCGCGCACCAGCTGCTCCGACTCGTGCGCGCCCAATGCCGTGTCTTCGACCTGGAACTGCGCAGCCTGCTCGCCGAGCAGTTCGGCGTTGCCACCTGCCGAGAGCCCGACCAACTCGAAACGACGAGGATTGGCGCGGATCACATCCAGTGCCTGAGTGCCGATGGAACCGGTCGAGCCGAGGACGATGATACGACGCATACCGTCAGCCTAATGCGCGGGCGCGTCCTTCCCGGCGAAGCCGCCAAGGACGAAGCCGCGAAGTGCGAAGCCGTGAAGTGCTACGCCGCGGCAGGATGCATCGTGGCGAGGATGTCGATCACGAAGACGAGTGTCTGACCCTTGAGGTCTTCGTCGTTGATCTCGCCCTCTCCGTATCCCGCTGCCGGCGGGACGACGACGAGCACCTGAGAGCCGACCTTCTGTCCGGCGAGTGCCTGGACGAACCCGGGAACGTAGCCGTTGCCCTCACTCGTGATCGGGGCGCCCTTCGCCCACGACGAGTCGAAGGTCTCGCCGGTCTCCCAGCCGACGCCGTGGTACTGGAGAAGCGTCGTGTCCCCATCGCCCACCGCGATGCCATCGCCCTGCTTCAGTACCGAGATCTGCACTTCTGTGGGAGCCGCGGCATCCGGAATCTCGACCGTGGGGGCACCGTCATCGTCGAGCGTGACGACGGGCATGCCGGCGACCGGTGCCTGCTCCTCGCCCCATGCTGCGGTGGGGACCACGTCGAGGACGTCCAGCACGTAGTACTGCGCGGCCGCGTCCTCGGTCGTCGGGAAGACGATGGACAGGCGCGACCCGACACTCGCGCAGCCGATGAGCTGTCCGAGCGGCGCATCAGCGGTCAGCGCGGCAGGAAGCAGTTCTCCCTCGGTGTATCCCGCATCGCCGAGCCGCTCGCCCGTGTCGCCGTCGAATGCGCTCAAGGCGTAGCTGACGTAGTCGCCGTTGGCGGCCTTGTCACCGTCGCCCTCGCTGATGACCGTCCGCTGCGCCTCTTCAACCTTCTCGCCGAGCTGGAAGTTCGCCGTCGAAGCTGTGCCGAAGTCGCCTTCCACCTTCACTCCGTCAGAGGCATCACCCGGTTCGACGGTCGCCGAGCACAGGTCGGCGGCCGGAGCCTCGGTGTCGTCTGCGGTCGTGCCCTTCGTGCCAGAGCAGCCGGCCAGAATCATGGTCGCGACGGCGATGGTGGACAGAGCGATGAGCGGGCGATTGCGCAAAGTGAGACCTCGTGATCGTGGGGAGGGACACTCCATGATGTCTTATTCGCCTTTGCCCTCGCTGAGAAGCATCCGGCGTCGGGGCGCACCGCAAGCGCGCGCATCGCATTCCACGGATGGCATGAATCGCGGAGTAGCCTGATCTGATGACCTCTGAGCAGTCTGCCGTTCCCGAGCCGACCGAAGAATCGGATCAGGAGCAGTCGACAGAGGAAGCCACGACACCACGCCGCGCCGGCGCCACGTACGCGTTCGGACGAGCTGTGATCGGCTCGCTGGCACGGCTCGTCTACCGCCCGCGCGTCGAGGGACGCGACCGCGTCCCTCTCGACGGCCCGGTCATCTTCGCGAGCAACCACCTGTCGTTCATCGACTCGATCGCGATCCCGGTCGCGGCGCCCCGCCCGGTGCACTTCCTCGCCAAATCGGCGTACTTCGAGGGCCCAGGGTTCAAGGGCGCCGTGTCTCGGACCTTCTTCCAGTCGATCGGGGCGATACCGGTGCGCCGCGGCGCCGGACAGGCCGCTCTCGATGCGCTGGACCAGCAGCGTCTGCTGCTCGAGCAGGGGCTGGCCGTGGCGATCTATCCCGAGGGCACCCGGTCGACGGACGGCCGCCTCTACAAGGGACGAACCGGTGCGGCGTTCCTCGCACTGCAGACCGGTGCACCCGTGGTTCCGGTCGGACTCATCGGCACGGACAAGGCGATGCCGAAGGGTGCGAAGATGCCCTCGCTCAGCGAGCGCATCACCGTGCGATTCGGGGATCCGATCGATGTGACGGTGCACGGCGCAGCCGGCAGCGGCAAGGCACGACGTCTCGCCACCGACGAGATCATGGCGGCGATCCACGCGCTCAGCGGCCAGGAACTCGCCGGAATATACAACGAGCCCCCCGCTCAGGGCCCGATCGAGAAGATCAAACAGGCTCTTCCGCACGAGCGACGCTGACCCTTCGACGGGCTCAGGGACCGGCCGGCCTGAGCTGCCCTCAGCGAGACGTGACCGATGCCTCATGGCGGACCGGGAAGTTCACCGAGTTCGCGATGAAGCACATCCGGTGCGCGTCCTTGTGGGCGCTCTCGGCAGCTTCGATCATCGAGGCATCCGCGACGACTACTTCAGGACGCAGCAGAACCTCGGTGAAGGCGCCTCCGCCCGTGCCGTCCTCGCGCATCACTCCGCTCGCGCGGTCGAGGTAGGACACGACGACCACGCCTGCACCGACGCATGCATGCAGATACGACAGCAGGTGACACTCGGACAATGAGGCGATCAGCATGTCCTCAGGGTTCCAGCGCTCCGGATCACCGCGGAACGGCTTGTCGGCCGACGCGAGCATGACCGGCTTGCCTTCGACCTCGATCGTGACGTCTCTGGAGTAGTCGCGGTACCCGCTCGTTCCGGTGCCGCGGTTGCCCTGCCAGGTGGCGGTGAGTGCGTACCGGTGTTCGCCGAGAGTCATGAGGTCAGTCTGACACGGTGCGGCTCGGTGCGGCTCGGTGCCGTCGGCGACGTCGGCGTTAGGCTGGTGGCGTGCTGGAGACTTTCACTGTTGCGGATGCTGTCGAACTCGCCGTCGTCGAACGCAGCGGATTCATCGAATCCCGCCATGCCGGTTCGGCCATCGTCCTGTCGCCGGACGGAGATGTCGTGCGCCGGTTGGGAAACCCTGACGCATTGGTCCTCCCCCGCTCCAGTCTGAAGCCGCTTCAGGCCATCGCGTGCGTCACTGCGGGCGCCGAACTGGCGGGTGAACAGCTGGCGATCTCGACGGCGAGTCACGTCGGCACCGATCGTCACGTCGATCTGGTCCGCGAGATCCTGACCGCCGGCGGTCTCACCGAAGACGACCTCGGCTGTCCCTCGACGTGGCCGCGAGACACCGGCACGCGCGACGAACTCGTCCGAGAGCACGGACAGCCCACGCGCATCCGGATGGACTGCTCCGGCAAGCATGCCGCGATGCTTCGCGCGTGCGTCGCCACCGGCTGGCCGACCGAGGGATATCTGCATCCGTCGCATCCGCTGCAGCTTCACATCCGCGAGGTGGTCGAACGCCTGAGCGGCGAGAAGATCGCGCACACGGCGGTGGACGGATGCGGTGCGCCGATCCACGCGATCACCCTCGCCGGGCTCGGACGTGCCATTCACCGGATCGGGTCCGCCTCCGAGCGATCGCCGTTCGCCCTGCATCGGGTCGCGGGCACCCTTGTCCGCGCTGTCAAGGAGAACCCGTGGACGATCGAGGGCTCCGGACGAGCGGACACGATCGTGATCGAGACACTCGGCGTGTTCGCCAAGAGCGGTGCTGAAGGGATCATGACGATGGTCGCCCCTGACGGTACGACCGTCGTGCTCAAGATGCTCGACGGCGGCGCACGCGCACTCGTGATCGTCGCGGCGACACTGCTCGCTCGCGCCGGAGCACTGAGCGAAGCCGATCTGGCGACGCTCGCCAACGCACTTCCCCTCGCCGTCCTCGGCGGAGGGAGCGACGTCGGGATGATCCGTCCCGGCGCCGCCGTCTGATGCCCTGACCCGGGGCAGTATCCCCTCAGAGTCGAGGGAGGAGAGGAGCCACGATGAGGATCAGCGTCCCCACCGAGGTCAAGAACAACGAGTACCGTGTCGCTCTGACACCGGCGGGAGTGCACGATCTGGTGCGTTCCGGTCACGAGGTTTTCGTGCAGTCCGGAGCAGGCGTCGGCTCGTCCATGCCCGACGCCGAGTACGCCGAAGCCGGCGCGACGATGCTGGACGACGCCGCAGAGGTCTGGGCGCGCGCCGAACTTCTGCTGAAGGTCAAGGAGCCGATCGCGAGTGAATACCACCACTTCCGCGACGACCTCACCCTGTTCACTTACCTGCACCTGGCCGCCGACCGTCCGCTGACCGACCGGCTCCTCGCCGACCGCGTCACAGCGATCGCATACGAGACGGTGCAGCTTCCCGGAGGCGGGCTTCCGCTTCTCGCGCCGATGAGCGAGGTCGCCGGGCGGCTCGCCCCGCTCGTCGGCGCCAACACCCTGCTGCGCTCCAACGGCGGCCTCGGACTGCTCATGTCCGGCGTGCCGGGCACCCGACCGGCGACGGTCACAGTGATCGGCGGCGGCGTGGCCGGAGCGAACGCCGCGGTCATCGCGAGCGGCATGGGCGCGGATGTCACGATCTTCGACACGAACATCCCGAGACTGCGGATGCTGGACGACCACTTCGCTGGACGGGTGAAGACGGCGGCCTCCAATCCGCTGGACCTGCGCCGCGCGGTGATCGACTCCGATCTCGTCATCGGATCGGTGCTGATCCCGGGTGCGCGGGCGCCGAAGCTCGTCACGAACGAGATGGTGGCCCAGATGCGACCCGGTAGCGTGCTCGTCGACATCGCCGTCGACCAGGGCGGCTGCTTCGAGGACACGCACCCGACAACGCATGACAACCCGACGTTCGGGGTGCACGACACCGTGTTCTACTGCGTTGCGAACATGCCAGGGGCGGTGCCGAACACCTCGACCTCGGCTCTCACGAACGCGACGTTGCCCTACGTGCGCCAGATCGCATCCCGCGGCTGGCGCGACGCGCTCGGCGCGGACGCCGCACTCGCAAGCGGACTCAACACCGCGAAGGGCGCCGTGATCAACGATGGCGTGGCAGTCGCCCACGGCCTGGAGGCGAGCGCGATCGCATCCGTGCTGTGAGATCCGGTGCGGAATCAGCCGTGCGCGCGCCCATCACCGCGAGGCGTCCAGTTCGGGGATGACGACGCGCTGCGGGGCGCGACCGTCATGGATCGTCCAGGCCCGGCCCGCATGCGGCTCGGCGAACGGCGGCAACTCTCGGATGCTCGCGAATGACCGCAGCTCTCCCCCGCATTCGGCGAGGAACAGCATCTCGCCCTCGAGGCGAATCCGCTGCCACAGCGGCCACTGGCGCTGCCAGCTGTCGGCGTCGCCGACCAGTATCGTCGGCGCGGCCCCGGCTGAGATCGCGGCCCCCGGCACTCCGACGACCGGCAGCGCCGACGGAGCATCCTGATGCTGATCCGCGACCGGCGAGACCACGTGATCGGGATAGGCGGCTCGCAGGCCCTCCACGACCCGTCGGACGCCGAGTGCGATCACGCCGACCACGCGCGCGGTCGGGGTCCACCGTTCCACGGCGCCGGTTCCGGAGGCATCCGTTTCGCCGGTTGCTTCAACCCAGACGACCTGCACCTCACGATCATCGACTCTGGCACGACCTGCCGGACGGTCGCGACGGTAGCCGTCGTTGTCCCCGCCTGCGGCGAGGTGCTCCATCTTGGTACCCATCCGCAGCAGCATCCGCGTCGGCAGTGCCTCGAGCACGCGTGCAGTCTGGCCGGACGCGCGCCCTGTCGTGATGACGACGGTGCATCCTCGCGCCGCAGCCGACCGCACCAGCTTCTCCATCCGTTCCAGGAACGCCTGCGCGTACTCCACCGGGAAGGCTGCGAGGAGCTGATCGAGGTCGTCGCACAGCACGAGTTCCGGTGCGTCCGCGCCGGCGTCGAGCAGCTCGGCCAGCGCATCCCAGGCGCGCTCGGGTTCGGCACGCAACAGCATCGACCGTGTGCTCTGGGTCGCCAGGGCGCGCAGCACAGACGTGCGCCCTGAGCTGCTGCCCCCGATCACGGCAAGCCCACGGTCGATTCCGGGCCGCAGCAGCATGGGTCTCTGACGCTGTCGTTCCGGCTCATCCGTGAGTCCGACCAGCAATGCGCCCTCGTGCGGGTAGGCGGTGACCAGCTCATCGAGATCGAGCCTTCGTGGCAACGGCGCGAGCCACGGGCTCGCCGGCTCGCCGGCGTCAGACCAGCGGGCGCCGATCTGGCGCAGGTCGCCCGCACCCGTGAGAGCGACACGCACGGCCACCGCTGCCGTGTCCTGCGGACGCCGGACGAATGCGAGGCCCCTGGAGGCCGCGCCGCCCGGGAGCTCGGCCGCGTCATCGGATCCGATGACGAGTCGGCTGTCCGCGGCCTCGGTCACCCGCAGACTCACCCGAAGCGGACAGTTCGCCGCGAGCCCGTCACGGATGACACCGGCCGCTCGCTGCGTGCCGAGGATGAGGTGCATCCCGAGGGCTCTGCCACGGGCTGCGACGTCTGAGAACACAGCGCCGAGGTCCGGATGCTCCTGCAGAAGCGCGGCGAACTCATCGACGACGATCACGAGTCGGCCGAGCCGACCAGACGCCTCGGAGACACTTCGCACGCCGAGTTCGGCGAGCACCGCCTCGCGACGACGAAGCTCCGCCGTAAGGCTCTCCACTCCGCGCCGCGCGCCCTCCTCGTCGAGATCGGTGATCACCGCGGCGACGTGCGGAAGCGCCCGCAGCGGGTCGAATGCGGTGCCGCCCTTGAAGTCAGCCAGTACGAATGCCACCTCGTCCGGGCCGTGCGAGCGCGCCATCGAGGCGATCCAGGTCACGAGCAGTTCACTCTTGCCCGACCCGGTCATCCCCGTCACGATGGCGTGCGGGCCGTCCTCTACGAGGTCGAGCACGACGTCGGTGCTCTCTGTGCGACCGATCACGGCCGCAAGACCTGCACGGCCCGGCTCCGCAGTCATCGCAAGCTCACCCAGCGCCACCGCGTCCGGCAACTGTGCCGCCTCGCCCTCCCGTTCGGCGCTGCCCGCGGCGATCGCCATCGCCTGCGCGCGGGAGAGGCATTCCACAGCGATCCCCTCGATGCCTGCCGAGGTACGCAGCCGCGCTCGTGCCGGATCTGCGAAGTCGATGAGTGTCGTCACCCCCTCAGGCACTTCGCCATCCGTCTCGCACACGCGTATCTGCGCGGAAGCATCCGGACATTCCTCATCCCCCACCACTACGGCGAGCCGCCACGCCCCGCGCCTGGGTCTTCCGGCGTGCGGAAAGCCTGCGAGCCCGAGCACCTCCAGTCCCCCGCCGATGAGTGCGAGCTGTCCAGACGAATGACGCAGGCACAGCTGCACCACCAGCGCCCTCGCGGCAGCGCCGGCGACGGCCGCGGGTCCGCGCAGGCAGATTCCGCGTCCCATCGCGACGGCGATCGGAACGCCCTTCACCTGCGATGCGCGCTCTCTGAAGGCACGTGCGCGTTCGCCGTCATCGCCGGTCACCCGGAGCGCACTGCGCCTGGCGCCTGAACCGACGACGATCGGTGTCGAATCGTCGATCGGCCGAAGATCGCGCAGGGGCGCATCCACGACGGACGCGGCCGCGTCCGGATGGACACGCCGCAGCTCACGACGTTCGGTCTGATGCCGTCGCATGAGGTCCTGCTCTGCGCGACGCCACCCGGCCGTCTCGTCATCGGCTGCGGCCCGTCGTTCGCGGCGTCGAGTGCGCAGACCGTCCAGCAGCGAAGCGCCGATCATCAGCGGGCCGAGCGCCGCGAAAGCGAGTGAGAATATCGATCCGGTGATGAGCCAGAGCACGATGCCCGCGGCGATCGGCACGACGGCGGCGAGCACCGGTACGGACTGCCGTCGTGGCTCGGCGGCAGCAGCGGGAAGCGTGAGCGGTTCGAGGTCCATGACCTCATTGCACGGCATCCGAACACGGCGGATGCCGTTGTCCACAGCTCCGCGGAGCTATTCTTCGGTGGGCTCCGCTGTGGAGGAAGATTCGGAGGATGATTCGTCTTCGGTCGTGACCGCGTCATCACCTGCGGCAGGAGCGTGCCCCGGCCGCTCCACCTGAACGACGATGAGCGTCACATTGTCGCGGCCGCCGTTCTCCAGCGCCGCAGCCAGCATCGCGTCAGCGGCGACCGCGGGGTCCGCCTGTTCCCGCAGGAAATGCTGGATGCCGTAATCGGTGAGCTCCTTGGTCAATCCGTCGGAGCAGATCACGAACCGGTCACCGTCGAGCACCTCGATTCCGAGGTAGTCCGGCGGCGTGAGCTCGCTCGCCCCGACAGCGCGTGTGATGACGTTGCTATAGGGGTGGCTCTCCGCCTCCTCCGCGCTGAGCCGTCCCGAGCTGATCAGCTCCTGCACCACGGAATGGTCGGTCGTGACCTGAACCAGCCGCTCATCACGAAGCAGATAGACACGGGAATCGCCGATATTGAGCGAGACCCACCGGGGTTCGTCGTCCGTCGTGTCGAAGAAGATGCCGGTGAGAGTAGTACCGGTTCCTTCGTCAGTGGTCTCCGGGTGCGAGGCGATGTCGGCCACAGCCTGCGTGAGGGCACTCTCGATGGCAGCGGTGCCGACCTCGCCGGAGTCGACGACCTCCTGCAGGCGCGTGATCGTACTCTGACTCGCGATCTCCCCGCCCGCGTGCCCGCCCATGCCGTCTGCCACGACGAACAGCGGGTACTGCGCCAGGAACGCATCCTGATTGTTGTCCCGGCGACGCCCGGTATCGGTCACTCCAGCCCAGACCAGGACGATCTCCCCGCCGTCCGGGGCCGCGACGCGATGGGTCTGCGTGGACGTCTCAGACAAAGGGTTCCTCCGGGTTGGATGCGGCGGTGCGAGTGGCCGCAGGATTCTCACACATCGTAGTGGAACTACGACATGGCCATGTGTCCACGCTATCGGAATCTCCGCCGGGTACGACGAAGGACCCCCGATCACGATCGAGGGTCCTTCGTTCAGCTCATCAGGCTGGTGGCTGCGTCGGCGGTGCCGGTGGAGCGGCGGGCGGTGCCGGCGGAGTAGCGGGCGGCGGCGTCGGTGCGGCCGGCGGAGTGGCCGGTGCTGCCGGCGGCGTGGACGGTGCAGCCGGCGGCGGCGTCACGGGCCCTGCGGGAGGCGTCGCGGGGCCGGCCGGCGGCTGGTATCCGGGAGCAGCCGGTGGCTGGTAGCCGGGCGCAGCGGGCTGCTGGTAACCCGGAGCAGGCTGCTGGTACCCCTGCGGCGGACCGTATCCCTGCGGCGGTGCGTATCCCTGCGGGGCTGCGCCGTAGCCGGGGGCCGCACCGGGTGCGACCTGCGCCGAAGGCTGAACCGGGATGCCGTCCCACGCGGTGCGGTCGGCGAAGAACGCGTTGCCGCCCCAAGGGGAGGCCGGGATCTGCGGGTTCCAGCGCGACTTGTCGAACGCATTGATTCCGAGCCAGATGAGGGACGTGATGCCGGCGGTGATGATACCCAGGGCATACAGCACGACCCAGGCCGGAGTCTTGCCGAGCTTGAGACCGATGCGGTAAGCCGCGAGAGTCATGAGGGCGAAGGATGCGAGGCCGAGGACCTGGCCGATCACCGGGATCCAGCCGAGCACGATCGTCGCACCGATCGCGTAGAGGAACAACCACGGACTGAGGTCACCCAGCTTGAGGAACACCATGCTGTTGTATACCGGGATCCACGCGCGCCATTTACCCTGGACGCCGGCCTTTTCGAAGATCTTCATCATGAAGATCGAACCGATGACGTAGATGGCGACGGCGACGAGGAACCCGACGAGGTACACCGCCCCGAGTATCGCGAGGCTTTGGGAATCGTAGGAGGACATGAGACTCTCAATCCTTGAAGACAGGGAGCGAACCTCGCCCCCCGGTTACGAAGCCTTCGCTTCGCGCATTGGCCATGGTAGCGGGGTCATCCGCTCACTGGCAATGACACACTCACCCGCATCGTGATGTGTCGACACGACGCTCAGGTCTCCGTCACGAGCTCGAGCACGCCTGCCTGCTCCGCCTGCCGGATGGTGATCGATCGTGCACGCGCCCATCCCTGCAGGGCTGCGAGGGAGCGCACCCTGGGTCGGTCCTCGGCCAGCGCTCGCACGAGTTCGCCCTTGGCCTTCTTGTTGAAGTGGTTGAGGGCACGTCCTTCACCTGTCACGACACGCACGTACGCGTACGGCACGGATGCCGGTACCGGGCCGAGTGCGACATAGGCCTCGCTGCGGAGGTCCAGGACGAACCCTGGCGCGTCTTGAGCCATCGCCTCTGACGTCGCGAGCGCCCAGTGCCGACGCAACGGCGCGATCCCGGGAAGCGACGTGCCCGCCGCGAGCCGATACGTCGGAATCGCATCGAGCGCGGCGATCGGACCGAACGGCGCCGAATGGATCCACACGTGCCTGTCCAACCATCGCCTGGCAACGGCGTCCAACGACGTCGCATCCAGGGCATCGTAGAGAACGCCCGTGTAGCGGTCGACCGCGGCCATGGTCGGCGCGGAACCCAGAGCGGCATTGTGGTCGATGTCGCCGAGTTGACGGTCGCTGAGCTTGTGCACGCGCCTGGCTGCGGCCGGATCCGCCGCGAGTCCTATGAGCGCCGTCACGACGGCAGTTCGTTCGGCAGCCAGAGCAGGCAGCGCGAGGGAGTCGATCGCCAACGGGGCACCCGACCCGCCTGGGCGCTTGGTCTCGGAGGGAGGGAGGAGTATTTTCATGGGGCTCGAGATGCCGAATCAGATCGGTGGCAGCAGACGAGAACGCGCCCGCCCGTCAACTCGAGGGTGACAGGCGGACGCGTCCGTGATGATTGCGCTCAGGCGATGAGGGCCGCGTTGCCGGCGACGATCGTCAGCTGGCTGCCTTCCATGGAGAGGAAGCCGTCCTGCGCGTTCGCGAGCACTTTGCTGCCGTCGGCGCGCGTGATGCGCACCTGGCCCTCTGCGAGGATCGCCAGGATCGGCTCGTGACCGCTCATGATTCCGATCTCACCCTCGACGGTCTTGGCGACGACGAGAGTCGCGTCTCCCGTCCAGACCTCCGCGTCCGCGGAGACGAGGCTGACGTTCAGAGCCATGATCAGCCGTTCTCCTTCTGGAGCTGAGCCCAGCGCTCTTCGACGTCGGAGATGCCACCGACGTTGAAGAAGGCCTGCTCGGCAACGTGATCGAAGTCACCCTTTGCGATCGCGTCGAACGACTCGATCGTCTCCTTGAGAGGAACGGTCGAGCCCTCGACACCGGTGAACTTCTTCGCCATGTAGGTGTTCTGCGAGAGGAACTGCTGGATGCGACGTGCACGCGACACGACGATCTTGTCCTCTTCGGAGAGCTCGTCGACACCGAGGATCGCGATGATCTCCTGCAGTTCCTTGTTCTTCTGGAGGATCTGCTTGACCGTGGTGGCGACGCGGTAGTGGTCCTCGCCCAGGTAGCGAGGGTCCATGATGCGCGAGGTCGAGGTCAGCGGGTCGATGGCGGGGTACAGACCCTTCGACGCGATCTCACGGCTGAGCTCGGTCGTCGCGTCGAGGTGCGCGAAGGTCGTCGCCGGAGCCGGGTCGGTGTAGTCATCGGCGGGAACGTAGATCGCCTGTAGTGAGGTGATCGAGTGGCCGCGGGTCGAGGTGATGCGCTCCTGGAGGAGGCCCATCTCGTCAGCGAGGTTCGGCTGGTAGCCCACAGCGGAGGGCATGCGGCCCAGCAGCGTGGAGACCTCGGAACCTGCCTGCGTGAAGCGGAAGATGTTGTCGATGAACAGCAGAACGTCCTGCTTCTGCACGTCACGGAAGTACTCCGCCATCGTCAGGGCCGAAAGGGCGACGCGCAGACGCGTTCCCGGCGGCTCGTCCATCTGGCCGAAGACGAGAGCAGTCTTGTCGAAGACGCCCGCCTCTTCCATCTCGGCGATGAGGTCGTTGCCCTCACGGGTGCGCTCACCGACTCCGGCGAACACCGACACACCGCCGTGGTTCTGTGCGACGCGCTGGATCATCTCCTGGATGAGGACGGTCTTGCCGACACCAGCACCACCGAAGAGGCCGATCTTTCCGCCGAGCACGTACGGCGTGAGAAGGTCGATCGACTTGATGCCGGTCTCGAACATCTGGGTCTTTGACTCGAGCTGGTCGAAAGGCGGCGCCGAACGGTGGATCGGCCAGCGCTCCGTGATCTCGATCTGCTCGCCAGGCTCGGCGTTGAGCACCTCGCCGATGACGTTGAAGACCTTGCCCTTGGTGACGTCGCCGACGGGAACCGAGATCGGCTCGCCGGTGTCGCGCACCTCCTGGCCGCGGACGATGCCGTCCGTCGGCTTGAGCGCGATCGCGCGGATCAGGTCGTCGCCGAGGTGCTGTGCGACCTCGAGCGTGATCTCCGTCGACTCCTCGCCGATGACGATGGTGGTCTTCAGCGCGTTGTAGATGTCAGGAATCGAGTCGTGCGGGAACTCGATATCGACGACCGGGCCCGTGACGCGTGCGACGCGCCCGACGACCGCGGTCCCAGCCTCAGCTGTGGCGGTGGGGGTCATATCTTCGTCTCTTTCTTGATGGTCTATTTGCTCGAGAGGGCGTCGGCGCCGCCGACGATCTCAGCGATCTGCTGCGTGATCTCCGCCTGACGCGCGTTGTTGCGCAGGCGGGTGTAGTCAGTGATGAGCTTGTCGGCATTGTCGCTGGCGGACTTCATCGCCTTCTGCGTCGCGGCCTGCTTGGCCGCCGACGACTGCAGCAGAGCGTTGAAGATGCGGCTCTGCAGATACACCGGCAGGATCGCATCGAGAACGGTCTCGGCATCCGGCTCGAACTCGTAGAGCGGATACACCGCTCCGCTCGGCTCAGCGGCCTCGGTGTTCTCGACGATCTCCAACGGAAGCAGGCGCACCGTCTCCGGCGACTGCGTCATCATGCTGACGAAACGGTTGTAGACGAGGTGGAGCTCGTCCACTCCGCCATCCTCACCGCCGCGGTTGAACGCTTCGAGCAGCGTGGCCGAGATCTCCTCGGCCGTCTTGAACTGCGGAGTGTCCGTGTCGCCCGTCCACTCTGCAGCGGCCTTGATGCCACGGAACTGGAAGTATCCGACGGCCTTGCGACCGACGAGGTAGTACACCGGCTCGCTGCCCTGAGAACGGATCAGCTCGCCGACTTCCATCGCCTCGCGGAGGATCTGCGAGTTGAAGGCACCCGCGAGTCCGCGGTCGGAGGAGAAGACCACGACGGCGGACCGGCGGATCGTCTCGGGCTCACGCGTGAGCGGGTGATCGACATTGGAATACGTCGCGACGGCGGAGACAGCCTGCGTCACGGCCCGAGCGAAGGGCGACGACGCGCGCACGCGCGCCATCGCCTTCTGAATGCGCGAAGCCGCGATGAGCTCCATCGCCTTCGTGATCTTCTTGGTCGTCTGAGCAGAAGAGATCTTCTGCTTGTAGACCCTGAGTTGAGCGCCCATGTTTCAGTACCTCACGCGATTACGCGCGACGACCCTTGACGATCTTCTCCTGGTTGACGTCGTCCACGTCCTGGGCTGCGTGCTCCTCATGGCCCACGGCGCCGATGGACTGGCCCTTGCCACCCTGGAACTCGAGCAGGAAAGCGTCGACCTGCTTCTCCAGTTCGGCCGCGGTGTCGTCATCGAGGACGTTCGTCTCGCGCAGGGTGTCGAGCACCTTGGTGTTGCGTCGCAGGTGATCGAGGAGCTCGCGCTCGAAGCGCAGCACATCGGAGACCTCGAGCTTGTCGAGCTTGCCCTTGGTGCCGGCCCAGATCGAGACGACCTGGTCTTCGACGGGGTACGGCGAGTACTGCGGCTGCTTGAGCAGCTCGGTCAGACGAGCACCCCGATCGAGCTGACGACGTGAGGTCGCGTCGAGGTCGCTCGCGAACATCGCGAAGGCCTCGAGCGATCGGTACTGCGCAAGTTCCAGCTTCAGCGTTCCGGAGACCTTCTTGATGCTCTTGACCTGAGCGTCACCACCGACACGGGACACCGAGATGCCCACATCGACCGCAGGGCGCTGGTTGGCGTTGAAGAGGTCGGACTGCAGGAAGATCTGGCCATCGGTGATCGAGATCACGTTGGTCGGGATGTACGCCGAGACGTCGTTCGCCTTGGTCTCGATGATCGGGAGACCCGTCATCGAACCGGCACCGAGCTCGTCGGACAGCTTCGCGCAACGCTCCAGCAGACGGGAGTGCAGGTAGAAGACGTCGCCAGGGTATGCCTCGCGGCCCGGCGGACGGCGCAGGAGGAGCGAGACGGCGCGGTACGCCTCTGCCTGCTTCGACAGGTCATCGAAGATGATGAGGACGTGCTTGCCGCTGTACATCCAGTGCTGGCCGATCGCGGATCCGGTGTAGGGCGCGATGTACTTGAAACCGGCCGGGTCGGAGGCAGGAGCGGCGACGATGGTGGTGTACTCCATCGCTCCGGCGTCCTCGAGCGCACCCTTGACGGAGGCGATCGTGGAACCCTTCTGACCGATGGCGACGTAGATGCAGCGCACCTGCTTGTCGACATCGCCGGAGGCCCAGTTGTCCTTCTGGTTGATGATCGTGTCGATCGCGATGGCCGTCTTGCCGGTCTGGCGGTCGCCGATGATGAGCTGACGCTGGCCGCGGCCGACGGGGATCATGGCGTCGATGGCCTTGATTCCGGTCTGCATCGGCTCGTGCACGCTCTTTCGCTGCATGACACCCGGTGCCTGCAGCTCGAGCTCACGACGTCCCTCCGATGCGATCTCGCCGAGGCCGTCGATCGGGTTGCCGAGCGGGTCGACCACGCGTCCGAGGTAGCCGTCGCCGACAGCGACCGAGAGGACCTCGCCGGTGCGGCGGACTTCCTGACCGGCCTGGATCCCGGCGAAGTCGCCGAGCACCACGGTGCCGATCTCGCTCTCGTCGAGGTTCAACGCGAGGCCCTGCGTGCCGTTGTCGAACGTCAGGAGCTCGTTCGCCATCACGCCCGGCAGCCCCTCGATGTGAGCGATGCCGTCTGCCGCGTCGATGACGGTGCCGACCTCGGTCGCTGCGGCGCCTGTGGGCTCGTACGCAGCGGCGAAGTCCTTCAGCGCGTCACGGATGACGTCGGGGCTGATCGATAGTTCTGCCATTGTCTTCCCTTTGTATTGAGAGAGTCTGCGCGGTTCCCCGCGCGAAGTCGTATTAGCCCGCGAGCTTCTGTCGAAGATCGGCGAGCCGCGCGGAGATGCTGCCGTCGATGACGTCATCGGCGATCTGCACACGCAGTCCGCCCACGACGGTGGGGTCGATCACTTCGTTGATCGAGACCTGGCCGTCATAGCGCGCTGCCAGCGCGTCGCCGAGACGGGTGCGCTGCGCGGCGGACAGTGGGGTCGCGGTCTGAACCGTGGCCACGATGCGGTCGCCCTGCGCCGAGACGATCTTCATCGCACGGTTCAGCAGCTGACGGACGCGACGTCCGCGTGGCTGCCGGACGAGCGAGGAGACGATCAGCGTCGTCGGTGCACTCGCCGTGCCGCCGATCAGCTTCTCGACGAGCGCGCCCTTCGCATCGTCGTCGCCCAATCGGGTTCCGAGCGCGAGCTCGAGCTCCGGGTTCGCGGCGATGACGCGGAGGAAAGAGAACAGCTCGCCTTCGATGTCGACCGCGGGCTCGGCGATGGCTGCGGCGCGGATCGCGAGTTCCTCGATCCCGGAGACGAGGCCGTCCACGTCGGACCACCTCTCCCCGACTGCAGCAGAGAGCACCTGACGCGTGGTGTCCGACAGTGTGCCGAAGACCGTCGCGACGACCTGCTCACGCAGGCCCGCAGGAGCAGCCGGGTCGGCCAGCGCGCCGCTCAGCTGACCGGATTCGCCCACCAGACGCGCCACGGTGAAGAGCTCACCGGCCGTGTCGAGGGTGACGTCCTTCGCTTGAGCGAGGGCCGCCGTCGAAGCCGCGAGCGCCTGAGTGGTCGCGCTGCCCATCAGGAAGCCCCGCCCGGTACCTGAGCCTGTCGAAGATCTGACGCCTCAAGGTCTGCGAGGAAGCGATCCACGACAGCGGTCGCACGCGCATCATCCGAGAGGGTCTCGCCGACCACGCCACCGGCGAGGTCGATCGCGAGCGTGCCGACCTCGGAGCGCAGCGCGACGAGCGTCGTCTGACGCTCCGCCTCGATCTGCGCGTGCGCGGCTGCGGTGACGCGTGCGGCCTCGACCGTCGCGGCATCCTTCGCCTCGGCGACGATCTTCCTGCTGTCCTCACGGGCAGCCTCACGGATCTCACCGGCCTCGGTACGAGCCTCGGCGAGCTGACGCGTGTACTCCTCGAGAGCCGCCTCAGCCTGCTTCTGCGCTTCGTCGGCCTTGGCGATGTTGCCCTCGATGGCGGCGGAGCGCTCGTCGAGCATCTTCGCCACATTCGGGAGAGCGACCTTCCAGGCCACGATCAGGATGATGACGAAGCAGACGGCTGACCAGACGATGTCGTACGTCGCCGGCAGAAGCGGGTTCTGCTCCTCGGCTGCGAGCGTGACAAGAGCGTTCAGCATCCTGTCTCCTTACGTGTGGGTGAGAGGATCAGTAGCCGAAGAGGAACGCGACGCCGATACCGACGAACGCAAGCGCCTCGGTGAAGGCGATACCGATCCACATGGTGCCCTGAAGCTTGCCGGACAGCTCAGGCTGGCGCGCGATGCCCTCGATCGTCTTGCCGACGACGATGCCCACACCGATGGCCGGGCCGATTGCTGCCAGGCCGTAGCCGACGTTGGCGATCGAGCCGGTGATGTCGATGTTGATGGCTGCAAGAACCGAGTTGGGATCCACAGGTGTTTCCTTTCATTGAGGGGAGCTGGCGCGCCCCGATTAGTGTTCGTCCGCGACTGCGAGCTGAATGTAGACCGCGGTGAGGATGGTGAAGACGTACGCCTGGAGGAACGCCACCAGGATCTCGAAGGCCGTGAAGGCGAAGCCGAAGGCGAGCGTTCCCGCTCCCAGCACAGACCAGAAGCCGCCCATCGAGAAGATGAAGAACTGGGTCGCCGCGAAGAACAGCACCAGCATGAGGTGGCCGACCATCATGTTCATCAGCAGTCGCAGCGTGAGCGTGACCGGACGGACGATGAAGGTCGAGATGAACTCCAGCGGCGCGACGATGATGTACAGGAACGGCGGCACTCCGGGCGGGAAGAGCGAGTTGCGGATGAAGTGCCAGACGCCCTTGCGCACGCCGGCGTAGATGAACGCGACGTAGGAGATCACCGCGAGCATCAGCGGCACGGCGATGATGCTCGTGCCTGCGATGTTCAGGAACGGGATGACACCCGTGATGTTCATGAACAGCACCATGAAGAAGATCGTGGTGAGCAGCGGGAGGAAGCGGTCGCCGTCCTTCTTGCCGATCATGTCGTGCGCGATGTTGACGCGGACGAGGTCGAAGAGCATCTCGATGACGCCCTGGCCGCGGCCGGGGATCAGCTTGAGCTTGCGCGTGCCGAGCCAGAGGATGAGAACCACGACGATCGTCGCCAGAAACTGCACCAGATGGATGCGGTTCACTGAGAGCGGGCCGATCGAGAAGAGGATCTCCGGAAAGAACTCTGCGATCGACGGTGGTTGGAATTCGTCCGTTGCGAGACGGACGAGGAGGCTCGCGGCGTGAGTCAACGTTGCTCCAGCTTCGGGGCATCGACCAGGATCGACGCGACGATTTGGGTGGGGAGTTCTAGCTGAGTCGGAGCATCTCGCACGACGCGAAAGCTCGCCCAGCGAACCCGGAATCAGACTATCAAGATTTTCCCAGCGTCACGAATCCTCGCGGTCTTCGGGGTTGGATTCCGGCAGCGAGACGTCTGAGACGTACGGCATGCGCATCCGCGTGAACACGACGGCGTCGATCACCAGGCTCACCACGATCCCGGCGACGAGCGCGAGGAAGATGATCAGCGGGACTACCCAGTCCTGCCCGCGCAGGATCACGATGGCGACGACGAACACGACCAGTTTGAGCAACCAGCTGCCCATCACGATCCCGAAGAAGACCGTCGCGAACATCTCCCTGCCGTACCAGCGGTTCGCGATCAGCACGCTCAGCGGGGTCAGCGCCAGGAAGACGATGGCGAGGGCGACACCTGCCAGCCCACTCCACAGCCCATCAGCGCCCGCGACGAGGAAGCCGATGCCCCCGCCGAGGATGACGAGAACGATCGCGGCGATGCCCGTCCAGATCAGCACCTGCCGCAGCATCGAGGTGATCGCGGGCATCGGACGTTTCGGTGTGTCGCTCATCGGTTCTCCGGAGAAGGTGTCGGCACGGTGGCTGAAGGATCAGTGGCTGAAGGATCAGTGGCTGAAGGATCGGTGGGTGGCAGATCGGTCGGCACGCTCGGAGCGCGCCGGGTGGGAAGCAGAGTGACGAGGAGGCATGCTGCGACCCCCACCACGCCGAAGGCGACACCGGGGAGGTACTGGCCTGGCCAGTCCTCACGCGATCCGATGTACATGAGCAGCACGGCGAGCGAGATCACGGCCGTCCATGCGTAGAAGATCAGGACGGCGTCGCGGTCGCGGTGACCGAGATCCAGCATCCGATGGTGCAGGTGCTTGCGGTCCGGCGAGAAGGGCGACCTGCCGGCCCTCATGCGCCGGAACACGGCAAGACCGAAATCGAGCAACGGCAGCATGACGACCACGAGCGGCAGCAGGATCGGGATGAAGGCGCCGAGCAGCTGCGAGCGGCCGAATTCCTCCGGGTCCATCGCACTCGAGGACATCTGGCCGGTGAGCGCGATCGCGGATGTCGCCATCAGCAGGCCGATCACCAGGGCACCCGAGTCGCCCATGAACAGCTTCGCCGGGCTCCAGTTCAAGGGCAGGAAACCGATGCAGGCGCCGATCACGACGGCGGCGAGGAATGACGCCAGGTTGAAGTAGCTGCTGGTTCCCGTGTCGCGCGTGAGGATGTACGAATATGCGAAGAACACACCGTTGGCGATGAGGCAGACGCCCGCGACCAGTCCGTCGAGTCCGTCGATGAAGTTGACCGCGTTCATGACGACGACGATCGCGAACATCGTCACGGCGATGCTCAGCCAACTGGAGACGATGACCATCTCTCCGAGCGGCAGCGAGAGGATCTGCAGCCCGCCGAGCACCGTGATGATCCCGGCAGCGAGGAACTGCACGCCGAGCTTGATGAACCAGTCGAGATCCCAGAGGTCATCGATCACGCCGATGATGGCGATGAGCAGCGCGGCGCCGAGCACGGCCCACATCGTCTGCGGCGGCACCCACATGATGCTGAAGAACGGATTCGCCGCGGACACGCCGATGGCGGCGGCGATACCGAGGAACATCGCCACTCCCCCGAGCCGCGGCGTGGGAGTCGTATGAACGTCGCGTTCCCGGATGCCGGGATACAGCTTGAAGCGCAGGCTGAGCTGCCAGACCACCCATGACATCACGAGCGTGACGGTCGCGGTGAGGATGATCGTGAAGAGGTACTGCTTCACGCCGCGCCGTCCGGCGCATCCAGCAGGTCGCCGATGACGCCGCGCAACTGCTTCATCGTCACGGCACCCTCACGAAGGAGCCGGATCCGCGCGTCTCCCTCACCGTCGCCTCGACGAACGAGCGATGTGGCGTCGATGATCGTGGATGCCACGCCCGTCGCGCTCATGCCGCCGTCGAGATAGACCGCGACGCTGTCGCCCAGCATCCGCTCCGCGCCCTCGGCGGAGATGGCAGCGGACTCCCCGGTGAGGTTCGCGCTCGACACGGCGAGAGGACCGGTCTCCTCGAGGAGCTCGAGCGCCACTCGCTGGTCGGGCATGCGCACCGCGACGGTTCCCAGCGTGTCGCCGAGATCCCACGCGAGCGAAGGCTGCGCGGGCAGGACGATGGTCAGTCCGCCGGGCCAGAACTCGTCGACGAGCTTCTGCACCGGCTCAGGGATCTCCTCCACGAGGGCGGCAAGCGCCGCCTGACCGGCCACGAGCACAGGCGGCGGCTGATTGCGGCCACGGCCCTTCGCATCCAGCAGCCGCTGAACGGCAGAGGCGGTGAACGCGTCGGCGGCGACACCGTAGACCGTGTCTGTGGGCATGACGATGAGCTCGCCACGGGCGATCGCCTGACGAGCGTGGCGCATTCCGGCGAGCAGCTGTGCCTCATCGCGGCAATCGAAGACAGAGGACATGACCCCACCATTCTAGATGCACGCGCACGACCGAGCCTGCGGAGTGCTCAGGGGCGCAGCGCCGTCGTCGCCCTGTCGCGGTGCGTCAGATCGGGATGGGTCCTCGACGCCCGCCACCCGTCGGCGGAGAGAATATCGCGGATCGCATGGCCTTGAAGCTCGCCATGCTCGATGACCAGCAGACCGCCCGGCCGGAGAAGCGCCAGCGCCCTCCGGCTCAGAACCCGTACGATGTCGAGGCCGTCCGGCCCGCCGTACAGTGCCATCGCGGGGTCGAACAACCGCACTTCCGGGTCCCGAGGGATCGCATCATCCGGCACATACGGCGGGTTCGAGATCACGACGGATGCCGTGCCGTCGAGCTCTCGGAGGGAGTCGGTCAGGTCTCCCTGCACGAGAGTGAGGTTCTCGGCGTCCGCCGTGTTGCGCACCGCCCACGCATGAGCGTCGGGCGAGAGCTCGACGGCGAACACACGCGAGTGCGGCACCTCCGTGGCCATCGCCATGGCGATGGCGCCGCTTCCAGTGCACAAATCCACACCGATCGGCGCCGGGTCCGCGGCGTTGGACAGCGCGTCGATCGCGAACTGGACGACGATCTCCGTCTCGGGTCGCGGCACGAACACACCGGGACCCACCGCGAGTTCGAGGTGCCGGAACGGCGCCACGCCGGTCAGGTGCTGCAGCGGCTCACGCGCCGCACGGCGCGTGACCAGAGCCTCGAAGGCGACGACTTCCTGCTCGCCGACGGTGTCCCCGCGCACGATCGCAGCCTGCACCGCGCCCCTGCGCAGTCCTCGGATGTGACCTGCCAGCAGTTCGGCGTCCACGAGCGGGTCTGGCACGCCGGCCATGGCAAGACGCTCGGCGGCGGAGCGGACGACAGCTGCGAGGGTCATTTCGGCCATCCTCTCAGCGTACGGTGCGGCCCGTGCCGTCACCTGACACAAATGCGCCGGGGATGCATCGCCTCGAATAGGCTTGCCGTGCAACGTTCCGCGAACGAAAGGCCAGCACATGTCCGGCATCCATTCCGACATCACAACCGCTTTCGGCAACACGCCGCTGGTTCGGCTGAACCGCGTCACCGAGGGCGTCGGGGCCACTGTTCTGGCGAAGCTCGAGTACTACAACCCGGCGTCCAGCGTGAAGGACCGCATCGGCATCGCGATGGTCAACGCTGCCGAGGCGTCGGGTGAGCTGAAGCCCGGCGGGACGATCGTCGAGTCGACCAGCGGCAACACCGGCATCGCCCTCGCGATGGTCGGCGCCGCACGCGGGTACAAGGTCATCCTGACGATGCCGGCGTCGATGTCGAAGGAGCGGCGTGTGCTGCTCAAGGCCTTCGGTGCCGAGATCGTGCTCACCGACCCGACCAAGGGCATGAGTGGTGCGATCGAGGAGACCAAGAAGATCGTCGCCGACACACCGGGCGCGGTCTGGATCAAGCAGTTCGAGAACGTGGCGAACCCGCAGATCCACCGCGAGACGACCGCTCAGGAGATCCTCCGCGACACCGACGGCGACATCGACATCTTCATCGCCGGCGTCGGCACCGGCGGCACCGTCACCGGCACCGGCCAGGCGCTCAAGGCGGCCAAGCCCGATGTGAAGGTGATCGCCGTGGAGCCCAAGGACTCCCCCGTGCTCACCGAGGGCCACCCCGGGCCGCACAAGATCCAGGGCATCGGCCCGAACTTCGTTCCCGATGTGCTCGACCGCGATGTGCTCGACGAGGTCATCGCAGTGGAGTTCGAGGAGTCGCTGCGCCTCGCACGCGACCTCGCCGCCAAGGAGGGCCTGCTCGTCGGGATGTCCTCGGGCGCCGCGCTCTCGGCCGCGCTGCAGGTCGCCGCACGTCCGGAGAACGCCGGCAAGACCATCGTCGTCGTCATGCCGGACACGGGCGAGCGCTACATCTCGACCGCACTGTTCGAGGATCTGCGCGAGAGCTGAACACGAACATGGGCATGATCGGGCGAATGCGCGAGGACGTCTCAGCCGCGCGCCTTCGCGACCCTGCCGCACGCAGCGGCATTGAACTGGTGCTGCTCTATCCGGGGCTGCATGCGATCTGGTGGCATCGAGTGTGGCATGGACTCTGGCTGCGAGACGCTCGCCTGCTCGCTCGTGCGGGTTCGCAGATCTCGCGCCGGCTCACCGGGATCGAGATCCACCCCGGCGCGAAGATCGGTCGACGCTTCTTCATCGATCACGGCATGGGCGTCGTGATCGGCGAGACGGCCGAGCTCGGAGACGATGTCATGCTCTACCACGGCGTCACGCTCGGTGGCCGCACGCGAGACGCGACCGGCAAGCGGCATCCGACGCTCGCGAACGGTGTCATCGTCGGTGCCGGGGCGAAGATCCTCGGGCCGATCACGGTCGGCACCAACACCGTCGTCGGAGCCAACGCCGTCGTCACGAAAGATGCTCCGAGCGACAGCATCCTCGTCGGCGTCCCCGCCAAGGCCCGTCATCGAAGCGATCACGACGACTTCTCGGACCTGCGCGTCGTATCCGACTACTCGATCTGAGCGGATCGAGTAATCAGCGCCCGCGGCGCTCCTTCACCTCGCGCTTGAGGAAGATCAGCGGCAGCAGCACGGTGCCAAGCGCCGAGATCAGCCAGACGATCACCGAGCCCAGCAACCATCCTGTGACATCGACGATGCGCAGACCACCGATCGGCAGCAGCACGACGACGATCAGCGCGACCAGGGTCGAGAAGATGCCGATGCCCCCCATCAGCACGGGTGCGTAGCGATCGGCGAGCTTGGTGATCCACGGGCTCAGGATGCTCTGCAGGATCGCGAAGATGACGATGCAGATGACGAAGCCCCACCATTTGTCCCACTGGATCTGGAATCCGGGCAGCACGAGGTCGGCGACGATGAGCCCGATCCCCGCCGAGACGAGATAGATGAGCGTGCGGAACAGGAGCGTGATCACACCCCGATCCTAGCGCTCGGGCTTCGAGATCAGGAGTCTTGACCGACGGCGGCGAGGCGTGCCTCTTCGTCGGCGGTGATCGCGCTCTCGATGATCGGATCGAGCGCCCCGTCCATCACCTGATCGAGGTTGTAGGCCTTGAACCCCGTGCGGTGATCTGCGATCCGATTCTCGGGGAAGTTGTAGGTGCGGATGCGTTCGGAGCGGTCCATGCCGCGGATCTGCGACTTTCGTGCGTCGGATGCCGCGGCATCCAGCTCTTCCTGTCGCCTTGCGAGGATGCGCGCACGCAGCACCCGCATCCCGGCCTCGCGGTTCTGCAGCTGTGATTTCTCGTTCTGCATGGCGACCACGATGCCGGTGGGAAGGTGCGTGATGCGCACGGCGGAGTCGGTGGTGTTGACCGACTGCCCGCCGGGGCCCGAGGAGCGGTACACGTCGATCTTGAGATCGTTCTGGCTGATCTCGACCTCATCGGGCTCGTCGACCTCGGGGAAGACGAGCACGCCAGTCGTGGAGGTGTGGATGCGCCCCTGCGACTCGGTGGCAGGCACTCGTTGCACACGGTGCACCCCGCCCTCGTACTTCAGATGCGCCCACACGCCCTGCGCTGGATCCGACGAGGATCCCTTGATCGCGATCTGGACGTCCTTGTAGCCGCCGAGGTCGGACTCGTTGCGCTCGAGCAGCTCGGTCTTCCAGCCCCTGTGCGCGGCGTACTGGATGTACATCCGCAGAAGGTCGGCGGCGAACAGCGCCGATTCTGCGCCGCCCTCGCCCGCCTTGATCTCCATGATCACGTCACGGGCGTCGTCGGGGTCGCGAGGGATGAGCAGTCGCCGCAGCCTCTCCTGAGCCTGTGCCAGACCCTCTTCGATGACCGGCACCTCCTCGGCGAACGCGTCGTCCTCCTTCGCCAGCTCGCGCGCGGCGTCGAGGTCATCCGAAGCGAGCGTCCAGGCGTCGTAGGCCGAGACGATCCGGCTGAGCTCGGCGTAGCGACGGTTGACGCGCTTCGCCCGCGCTGCATCGGCGTGCACCGCCGGGTCGGAGAGTTCCTCCTGCACCCGGCGGTGTTCGTCGATGAGACTCTGGACGGATTCGAACACGCCTATGCTCCGGTCAGCGTCGGATCAGCGGATGTTGTTCTCGTGGCTGTGGCTGGAGCCGCCGGCCGCGGGTGCAGGCATCGACTTCTGCATCTGCACGAGGAACTCCACGTTCGAGTTCGTCTCCTTCAGCTTGCCGAGGACGACCTCGAGGGCCTGCTGCTGGTCGAGACCGGCAAGCGCGCGGCGCAGCTTCCAAGTGATCTTGACCTCGTCGGCCGAAAGGAGCATCTCCTCGCGACGGGTGCTCGAGGCGTTGATGTCGACAGCGGGGAAGATCCGCTTGTCCGCAAGCTGACGCGACAGGCGCAGTTCGCTGTTGCCGGTGCCCTTGAACTCCTCGAAGATGACCTCGTCCATCTTGGAACCGGTCTCGACGAGCGCGGTGGCGAGGATCGTGAGCGATCCGCCGTTCTCGATGTTGCGCGCAGCGCCGAAGAAGCGCTTGGGCGGGTACAGCGCCGCGGCGTCCACGCCACCGGAGAGCACGCGACCGGAGGTGGGAGTCGCGATGTTGTACGCGCGGCCGAGACGAGTGATCGAGTCGAGCAGCACGACGACGTCGCGTCCGAGCTCCACCAGACGCTTGGCGCGCTCGATGGCGAGCTCGGCGACCGTGGTGTGGTCTTCGGCCGGGCGGTCGAAGGTCGAGGCGATGACCTCGCCCTTCACCGTGCGCTCCATGTCGGTGACCTCTTCGGGGCGCTCGTCGACCAGGACGACCATGAGGTGGACCTCGGGGTTGTTCTGGGCGATGGCGTTGGCGATCTGCTGAAGCACGATCGTCTTGCCGGCCTTGGGCGGCGCGACGATCAGGCCGCGCTGACCCTTGCCGATCGGGGCGACCAGATCGATGATGCGCTGCGTCAGCTTCTCAGGAGCCGTCTCCAGGCGCAGGCGCTCCTGCGGGTACAGAGGCGTGAGCTTGCCGAACTCGACGCGCGTGGCTGCGTCTTCGACGGACAGGCCGTTCACCGAGTCGACCTTCACCAGGGCGTTGTACTTCTGGCGTCCCTGCTGCTCGTTCTCGCGCGGCTGCTTGATCGCGCCGACGATCGCGTCGCCCTTGCGCAGGTTGTACTTCTTGACCTGGCCGAGCGAGACGTAGACGTCGCTGGCACCGGCGAGGTAGCCGGTGGTGCGCACGAACGCGTAGTTGTCGAGCACGTCGAGGATGCCGGCGATCGGGATGAGCACGTCGTCCTCACCGATCTCGGTCTCGAACTCGTCCGACGTCGTGCCGCTGCGGCGCTTGTTGCGCTGGCGGCCACGGCCGTTGCCGTTCTCATCGTCGGAGGAGGGGCCGTTCTGCTGCTGCTGCGGGGCGTCCTGACCACCGTTGCGGCCACGGTTGCGACTGCGGTTGCGGCTGCGACCCCGGCCGGAGCCCTCTTCACCGTCGCTGGAATCGGCGCCGTTGCTGTCGCCGGCGTCGGTCTTCGCTGCGGACTGGCGGTTCTGCGACTGGTTGCCCTCGGACTGCTTGCCGTCGGCCTGGGCGCCGCCGGCGCTGCGGCCTGTGGACTTCTCGTCCTGCCCAGCGTCGGCGGACTTGTCCTTCGAGGATTCGTCGGTGGATGGCTCGGCGGCGGTCGTCGCCTCGGCGGACGGCTCTGCCTTCTTGGTGCGACGGCCTCGACCGGTCGTCTTCGGTGCAGCCTCTGCAGGTGCGTCGCCGGATGCTGAGCCGTCAGCGGCGGAATCGGCCTGCGGTGCAGTCGAGGGTGCTGCGTCCGGTGCGTCCGACGTCGGAGCGTCAGCAACCGGTGCGTCGGTCGGCGCCTCGGCGGCATCCGCCTTCTTGGCACGGCTGCGTCGCGGGGCCTTCGCCTTGGGCGCGGCAGCGTCTGCCGCCGGAGCTGCGTCTGCGGCGGGAGCGGCGTCTGCGGCCGGAGCAGCGTCGGCGGTCGGTGCGACATTGGCGGCTTCGGCCTGCTCGGCCTTCGCGGCGGCCGTCGCGGTGTTCGCCCGGCGCGGCGCGCGCTTGCGTGCCGGCGCCTTCTCGGGTGCAGCGACCTCGGTCACTGCGGATGCGGCATCTGCACTTGCAGCGGCGGGCGCCTCAACAGCGGTCGATGCCTGATCGTTCTGGGTCTCGGAGAAATTCTCCACGAGTACTCCCTCATATGTAGTGGGAAATGAGCATGTCTCGCGCACAACGGGTGCTGCGCGCGATCGCACGGGCAGATGCTCGGCACCTGCCGGCCAGGACCAGGAAAGAGGTTCTGGCGGTTGCGTGCGGATCTCGCAGAATTGCGATGGGGGCCAGATTCACGAAATTACGTGGAGCCCTCCGCTCGATCCCTTACTGTACCACCACGCACGTCGACGGCCAGCATGAGGGCCTCCCACGGGGTGTCGGTGACAGAGGTCGCGAGCTGGGCGGCTTCGAGTCGGCTGCCCGGCCCATCGGCGAGAACGAGAACGCTCGGGCCTGCACCGGAGACGACGGCGGCGAAGCCCGCTCTGCGCAGTGCCTGGACCAGCGTGTGCGTCTCGGGCATGGCTTCGGCGCGGTAGTCCTGGTGCAGGCGATCCGCCGTGGCGTCGAGGAGCAGCTCAGGGCTCTGCGTGAGCGCGGCGATCAGCAGAGCGGAGCGCGAGACGTTGAACACGGCATCCTCACGAGACACCTGCGGAGGCTGCAGTGAACGGGCGAGCACGGTCGACATGGTGCGCTCCGGCACGAGCACGAGGGGCGCGACGCCGCGGTGAACGAGCAGCTTCTTGTGCTGCGGGCCGCGCTCGCCGGTCCACGCGATCGTGAGCCCGCCGAACAGTGCGGGGGCGACATTGTCGGGGTGCCCCTCGAGCTCGGTGGCGAGGCGCAGCAGGTCGGTGTCCGTGAAGTCGACCTCGCCCTCCAGCAGCCCCTTGGCCGCGAGCACGCCCGCGGTGACAGCGGCTCCGGACGATCCGAGACCGCGGCCGTGCGGCACGCCGTTATGGGCGGTGATACGGAGTCCCGGCATCACCCGGCCGACGTCCTTGTAGACGTGCTCGATCGACCGCACAACGAGATTCGACTCGTCGCGGGAGATCTCCGAGGCACCGGAACCGGACACCTCGATCTCGAGACGGTCGTCGGCGAGTGCCGAGACGGTGAGCTCGTCGTACACGCTGAGCGCCAGGCCGAGGGTGTCGAAGCCGGGGCCGAGGTTCGCGCTCGTCGCCGGTACCTGCACCGCGACGGTGCGCAGATCAGCGACCATCACTCGCCTTCCACACGCAGGACCGACACGACGCGCTCGACGACGGCGCTGGCCGCGAGCTTTTCGACGGTGTCGCTGAGCGCCTGCTCGGTCGCCCTGTGCGTGCCGATGATGAGGCGGGCCGTCGCGTCGTCTTCGCCTTCGCCCTCGACGGTCTGCACGACCGTCGCGACGGACACGCCGCCGTCGCTCAGGATGCCTGCCACCGCGGCGAGCACGCCGGGCTGGTCGTCGACCTCGAGCGTGACCTGGTAGCGCGTGATGACGCTCCCGATCGGGACGGTCGGCAGGTTCGCACGTGTCGACTCCCCCACTCCCACGCCACCGGCGATGTGACGACGCGCGGCGGAGACGACGTCGCCGAGCACCGCCGACGCGGTCTGCACGCCGCCGGCGCCAGCCCCGTAGAACATCAGGGAGCCGGCGGCCTCAGCCTCGACGAACACGGCGTTGTTCGCACCGTGCACGGAGGCGAGCGGATGCGTGCGCGGCACGAGTGCCGGGTACACCCGTACCGAGATGGACTCGGCGCCATCGACGACGAGCCGCTCGCACACCGCGAGCAGTTTGATGACGAATCCGGCGGCACGGGCCTCTTCGATCATCGACGGAGTGATCCGAGTGATGCCCTCGCGATGCACAGCCTCCAACGGCACGGCGGTGTGGAAGGCGAGGGATGCCAGAATCGCCGCCTTCTGCGCGGCATCGAAGCCCTCGACATCGGCGGTCGGGTCGGACTCGGCGTATCCGAGACGCTGCGCATCGGCGAGCACCTCGCCGAAATCGGCACCTTCGCTGTCCATGCGGTCCAGGATGTAGTTCGTCGTACCGTTGACGATGCCCATCAGCCGCACGACGCGGTCACCTGCCAGCGAGTCCCGCAGCGGACGGATGATCGGGATGGCTCCTGCTGCTGCCGCCTCGTAGTAGACCGATGCCCCGACCTGGTCGGCGGCTTCGAACAGCTCAGGTCCGTGCGTCGCGAGCAGTGCCTTGTTGGCGGTGACCACATCGGCGCCGGAGCTCAGCGCGAGCAGCAGGCTGCCGCGCGCCGGCTCGATCCCGCCCATCAGTTCGATCACGATGTCGCTGCCGACGATCAGGCTTTCGGCGTCGGTCGTGAACAGGTCCTTCGGCAGATCCACATCGCGCTTCGCATCGACATCGCGCACCGCGATGCCGGCGAGTTCGAGCGATGCCCCCGCCCTGTCCGCCAGTTCTTCGCCGTGCTGCAGCAGAATGCGCGCCACCTGCGATCCGACGGCGCCGGCGCCGAGCAGCGCCACCCTCAGTCGTCGGTACTGTGCTGGACTGCTCACCTGGGGGTGGGTCATCGTGCTCCTTCATTCGCGCTGATCCCGGCATCCCGCGCCAGCAGGTCGTCGATGCTCTCTCCGCGCACGATCACGCGGGAGCGGCCGTCCGAGACGGCGACGACGGGCGGGCGTGGGACATGGTTGTAGTTGCTCGACAGCGAGGCGCAGTAGGCACCGGTCGCCGGAACGGCGAGCAGATCGCCTGGCCCGATGTCGGCGGGGAGGTACTCATGATCGACGACGATGTCGCCGGATTCGCAGTGCTTGCCGACCACCCGAGCCAGAACAGGGACACCCGTTCCCGCCCTGGATGCGATCCGCGCGGAGTACTGCGCACCGTAGAGAGCCGTGCGCGCATTGTCGCTCATCCCGCCGTCGACGCTGACGTAGAGACGACTCGCGCCCGAATCCAGGCGCACTTCCTTGGTGGTGCCGACCTCGTAGAGCGTGACGCCGGCGGTGCCGACGATCGCACGACCGGGCTCGAACGCGAGCTGGGGCATCGACATGCCCCTCGCCGCGCAACCCTCTGCGACTGCAGCGACGATCTCTGCCGCCAGTTGTTCGATCGGCGTCGGGTCATCGACGCTGGTGTAGGCGATCCCGAAACCACCGCCGAGGTTCAGCAGCGGCACCTCACCGCCGGCCAGCAGTCGGTGATGCAGATCGAGCACGCGCGATGCCGACTCTCGGAAGCCGGCGACGCCGAAGATCTGCGAACCGATGTGGCAGTGCAGACCGAGGAACTCCAGTCCTGGCAGCTCTCGGATGCGGGCGACGGCGGTCTCGGCATCCGCGAAGGTCATGCCGAACTTCTGATCCTCATGCGCCGTCGCGAGGAAGTCGTGGGTCTCCGCGTGCACGCCGCTGTTGACGCGGACCAGCACGCGCTGGACGACGTCGGTGCGCGACGCGGCCTCCGCGACGCGCTCGATCTCGATCGCGCTGTCGACGATGATCGTGCCGATGCCGACCTGCACCGCGCGCTCGATCTCACTCACGGACTTGTTGTTGCCGTGGAAGCCGATGCGCGAAGGATCGACGTCGGCCGCGAGAGCGACCTCCAGCTCACCGCGGGTGCAGACGTCGACGCGCAGGCCCTCTTCCGTCACCCATCGCGCGATCGCGGTCGACAGGAAGGCTTTGCCCGCGTAGTAGACACTCGCGGTCGTTCCGTGCGCCTTCGCGGCGGCGTCGAACGAGGAGCGGAACGCACGAGCGCGTGCGCGCACCTCGACCTCGTCGAGTACGAGCAGCGGAGTCCCATGGTCGCGGATGAGGTCAGTCGCCGACACGCCGCCGATCGACAGGACGTCGCCGCTGTCGCGATGAGCGGATGCCGGCCACACAGCAGGGGCCAGCGCGTTCGGGTCTTCCGGCACGACGAGCCACTCGGGGGCGAGCGAGACAGCGGAAGAATGCACCACGCACCAATCGTCAGGAGGGATCCTCGGGCAGGATCACGCCATACGAGGTTGCCCCGATTCTAAGGCACCGGGAAGACGCGGCCCGCATACGCAAGCCCCTCCCGCGCGCAGATCACGATTCATTACGGTGGAGTCATGGAGAGCACACGCGGGACCGTCTCGGGCGACAGGAGGAATCCGGGTGGTGTCGCCGGACTGATCAGATCCGTGACGGCCTGGGCACTCGAGCGGAAGCTCGTGCGGGCTGCACTGCTCTACTCCGAACGGCGAGGCCCCATGCTCGCCGACAGCGTCACCTATCGAGCGCTCTTCAGCGTCTTCGCCGGTCTGCTGCTCGGATTCTCGATCGCGGCGATCTGGCTGGCAGGCAACGACGAGGCGTGGGATGCGATCATCGCGGCGATCGACTCCGCGGTCCCAGGTCTCGTCGGCGAAGGCGGCGTCGTCGAGGATCCCTCATCGATCGCCGCTGTGGGGGGCCTGTCGATCGCGGGAATCATCTCACTGGTCGCGCTGGTCGGCGCGGCCCTCGGTGCGATCGGATCACTGCGCACGGCAGTGCGCACGATCGCCGGAGCCGTTCTCGACGATGTGTTCTGGCTCTGGGTGATACTGCGCAACCTCGCACTCGCGATCGGGATCGGGCTGTCATTCCTCGCCGCCGCGGCGGTCACGTTCGTCGCGCGCGTCGGAATCGGCTTCGCGACCGACCTGCTCGGGCTGCCTTCGGATGCTGTCGCCGCCGTCGTGGGCATCAGGATCGTGTCGCTCCTCGTCGTGTTCGCACTGGACGCATTGCTGATCTTCGGCGTGTTCCGGCTGCTGTCCGGACAGCGGGTCTCGGCTCGCGTGATCTGGCCGGGTGCGCTGCTGGGCGGCGTCGGACTCCTCGCGCTGCAGGAGCTGTCGAGTCTGTTCGTCGGCGGTGCGACCTCCAATCCGCTGCTCGCGTCGTTCGCTTCGCTGCTCGCCCTGCTGATCTGGCTGAACCTCAGCGCGCAGGTCATGCTCCTCGCGTGCGCGTACATCGTCACCGGCGCAGAGGAGGAACGCGACCGCGTGTCGGCCAGGGACGGCGCGCGTACTCTCGCAGAGCGCCGAGTGCAGCGCGCCCAGCAGGATGTGCGGATCGCGACGAGCGCCCTGCGCGCCGCGGAGAAGGCCGCAGCCGCAGAGCGGCAAGCTTAGGGGCAGACGCCGTTCTCCTGCAGCGTCTCGTCGGTGACGATCGCGCCATCGACCTGTACGTCGACCACGACCTCATCGCCGTCGACTGCGAGACCCGTCATGGTGAGTCCGGCCGGGAGCTGATCCGCGATGCAGATGCGCTGCGTCTCGGTGAGCTGCTCGGCGATCGGGCCGAAGCGATCGGCGATCTGCTGGGCGTCCAGCGTCGCGCCAGCGACCTGCAAGGAAACCGGCGTGAGCAGCAGCTCCCCGGCATCAGCGCCGGGCGTCACCGTCAACGCGATCGGCAGGGAGAAGCCGAGCACGGGAACGCTGCCCGAGACGGTGACATCGGGCTCTGCGAATGCGACCGAGTCGATCGGCAGATCGGATGCCGCGACGAGCACGGTGAACTGGTCGGAGTCGATCCGCACCGTACCCCGCGCATCGGTGAGGTCTCCCCCGCGCAGCGGGATTCCGGTCGCCGTGACGTCGGCTGCACCCGTGACGCCGCCGATTGTCACTGATTCAGTGGTCAGATCCAGCCGGTCCAGTCGGCCGCCGATCAGTTGCGGCAGCAGGATGCCCGATGCGTCGACGTCGAGTTGCTGGTCGGCGGGAAGCTCGAGCTGTTCGATGACGATGCCGCGCACGATGCCGGGCAGCACCGCCCTCGCGATGAATTCTGCCGCGACGGCGAGCACTGCGACGACGAGCACGATGATGAGCAGCACCCACGGCCAGCGAGCGCGTCGTGCTCCCTTGGCCTCCATCACATGCGCTCGGGGGCGGACACGCCGAGCAGTCCGAGCCCGTTGCGCAGAACCTGGCCCGTGGCGTCGTTCAGCCACAGCCGCGTGCGGTGCACGCTCTCGATCGGGTCGTCGCTCAGCGGGGTCACGCGGCAGTTGTCGTACCAGCGGTGGTACAGACCGGCCAGTTCCTCTAGGTAGCGCGCGACACGATGCGGCTCGCGCACCTGGGCGGCGAATGCGACGATGCGCGGGAACTCCTGCAGCGCACCGAGAAGCGCTGACTCCGCCTCATGCGTCAACGTCTCCGGGGCGAACTCCGAGCGATCGACACCGGAATCGGCGGCGTTGCGTCCGACGTTGTGCGTGCGGGCGTGCGCGTACTGCACGTAGAAGACCGGGTTGTCGTTCGTGCGCTTCTGAAGAAGCTCCGGATCGAGGTCGAGCGGCGAGTCGGCCGGCGAACGCTCCAGCGAGTACCGCAGCGCATCGGTGCCTAGCCAGTCGAGCAGGTCGTCCATCTCGATGATGTTGCCAGCGCGCTTGGAGAGTCGTGCGCCGTTGATCGACACCATCTGTCCGATCAGCACCTCGACGTTCTTCTCCGGGTCCTGGCCTGCCGCGCCGGCGATCGCCTTGAGGCGGTGCACATAGCCGTGGTGGTCGGCGCCCAGCAGGTAGATCTTGTTCTCGAACCCGCGGTCGCCCTTGTTCAGGTAGTACGCGGCGTCGGCGGCGAAATAGGTGTACTCGCCGTTGGAGCGGCGGATGACGCGGTCCTTGTCATCGCCGAAGTCGGTGGTGCGCACCCAGACGGCGCCGTCCTCGTCGAAGACGTGCCCCTGCTCGCGGAGGCGATCGACCGCCTGGTCGATGAGGCTCACGCCTGCGGCATCCTTCGCGTGCAGTGTGCGCTCGGAGAACCAGACGTCGAAGGGCACGTTGAAGCGATCGAGAGAGCTCTTGATCTCGGCCAGCTGGAACTCGTACGCGAGGTCCTCGGCGACCGTGAGCTGCTCGGAGTCCGCCAGGTCGAGCAGATCGGGACGCGCCTCGACCACGCGCGCAGCGAGCGTGGCGATGTACTGGCCCGGGTATCCGCCCTCGGGGGTCGGCTCGCCCTTCGCCGCCGCGATGATCGAGTTGGCGAAGCGCTGCATCTGCGCACCGGCGTCGTTGATGTAGTACTCGCGGATCGCGTTCGCGCCGCTGGCGAGCAGCAGGCGCACGATCGAGTCGCCGAGAGCCGCCCAGCGGGTGTGGGCGATGTGCAGCGGCCCGGTCGGGTTCGCCGACACGAACTCGACGTTGACGCTGACGCCGGTCTGGGAGTCGTTCGTGCCGTATGCGGTGCCCTCGTCGACGATCATCTTGGCGAGCACACCCGCGGCGGCGGCATCCAGGCGGAAGTTGATGAACCCGGGGCCGGCGACCTCTGCGCTCTTCACGCCGTCGACGCCGACGATCTCGTCGGCGATGCGCTGCGCGAGCTCGCGCGGGTTCGTGCCGAGCTTCTTCGCGAGCCGCATCGCGATATTGGATGCCCAGTCGCCGTGGTCGCGGTTGCGAGGACGCTCCAAGGCGATGTCGGCTGCATCGATGCCGAGCGCCTCGTCGGGTCGCAGGGACGCGGCGATCGGCGTGACGACGGCGAGGAGGGCTTCGGCGAGGGTGTCGGGGTTCATAGCCTGTCAAGTCTACGGCGCGTCGCACGCCGGAATTCTCCGTTCGGGCGTGCGTCGCTTACCCTCTTGCCATGGCTTCGGGGAGGATGACGCGCGGCGCCCGTGCTGCGGCGGTCTTCGTCGCGCTCACGGCTGCGATCACCGCCGTCGTCCTCGGCGTCTGGCGGCCGTGGGTTCCGGCCCCGATCGAGTCGCCGGTCCTCGCATCGGAAGAGGTCGTCGCCGTGGCTCCCGCACCGCTCGTCCTGCCCGAGCATCCGAATGTGCTCGTCTTCGGCGACTCGTGGACCTACGGCTCCGCGGCGAGCGATCCCACGCTCGGTTACGCCTACCTGCTGGCAGATCTGCTGGACGGTGAGACGACCGTGGACGGCGTGCGCGGGAGCGGCTATCTGAAGCCGGGGATCGACGGGCCGACCTTCGGTGAGCGAATCGCTGCGCTTGATCCGTCGCTCGAACCGGACCTCGTGATCATCCAGGGGTCCATCAACGATCGCGCCTCGGGGGCTGCGGGGTATCGCGAAGCCGTGACGGCCGCGTGGGATGCGCTGGCCGAGACATACCCCGAAGCCACGATCGTGGTGCTGGGCCCCGCTCCGCACGAGCTGCCCGTCGGCGATGCGACGGCCCGGATCGATCGGGACCTCGCTGCGCTGGCCGGCGGCAGGGGCTGGTGGTACATCTCCCCCGTGCAACAGGAATGGATCACCGATCAGAACTACCTCGGCGTGATCGATGTCGACCTCGGCAACAGGCATCCGTCCACCGACGGCCACCGATACCTCGCTGAGAAGGTCGCGGCGGCGCTGAGCGAGCTCATGGCCGCGCCGGTGACCGAGGCCGGCGGTGCGCAGACCCCACCCGAGCAGTGAACGAAGTCGTAGCCAGGGTCAGTCAGGAGGCCCACGCGTCGGCCACTGTCGCGGCCGCCTCCGCAGCCGTCACACGCACGCGGCCCTGATGCGCAAGCGCATCGTTCCACTCGGTCTGCGAAGGTAGAGGCGCGAAGGCAACGGAGTGCGCGGCCGTCGTCGGGCCGAACCGTGCATGGAGTCGACGCGCTTCGTCGGTGATGAGACCGCGCGTGGCCAGCGCCCAGAGGTCGTAGAGGTCTCGGGGTGCATGGCGATCGTGCCATGCCGCGAGCTTTGCTGCAGCGAATGCCGGTGCGGTGAGAACTCGCAGCTCAGCCGGTGGGGCGTCTGCATACCTCTGCTCCAGGGTGCGCACCTCTGTGGGCCATCGCGGATATCCCGTGTGAGGGAGCAGCTGCAATTGGATCGAGGCGTCGCCGATTAGCATTACTGATGTTTGTGCCTGGCGAGTGTTCACGATGTCCGGAACGAAGGTCGGCGTTCCCACCACTCTGCCGAGAGCCGAGATGAGTATGTCTTGGATATCACGCGCCAGCACGGGGCGCGGAGAAAGCGCGATGAGATCGATGTCCTCGGATAGACGCAGGTCCGGGAGGTACGTGCGTGCCAGCGCAGTGCCGCCGAAGAAGAGCAGACGGTCGCTTTCGATTCGCGAGAGAGCTGCGAGGGCGTGAGAGATCACGTGATCCCGTCGCACCTGGTGCGCGGAAACGCCGAATGCAGCCGTCGTTGAGTTCAGATCCGCGGCCGAGAGGATGCCCGGCGCCCCACGACTTCGAGCCATCTCAGTCCTCCAGTGATGCCAAAAGGGCTCGAGCCGAGGGAGGCACACGGCTGCTCTGCTCGAGCACCCTCTGGAACTGCGCACGCGTGACCCGCGCCGCGAGATTCGCAACGGCCTCACTGTGCTGCCCTTCTCCCAGTGCCGCGCGCACCGTGCGATTGGCCAGCAGGTCGAACAAGGTCTGCGGAGGGGACGTCACGAGGGCAGCGCCGAGAACTGTCTGCTCGAGCGTTGCGTCGACTTCGTCGATGCGTCGGAACACGAAGTGAACGCGCCCGCCCGTCGCAAGTTCGACGGGTTTAATGCCGCGCTCCCCCACTGCGATCGTCGTGATTCCTATGGCGCGCGGAATCGCGTGCCAATGTCGCGCGGCACCAGCGCCCATCAGAACGACGGCGCGGGGTCCAAAGCGCGCGGTGGCCAGGGCAAGCGCTCCCGCCTCGAGCGGTGGCTTCCATCCACGTGCATCTGCGCCGTCAGGTGGGACCGTGTACACGCCGTGCGCGAGCTTAGTCACGGCACCCTTCCGAATAAGGCGAGCGATGGTGCGCGTCGTGTTGGTGACGATCGCTCCGATATCCTCCGTGCGTACGGTTCGCATCGGAGCACGTTCGATCGTGCGGATCACTTCGACGTCATCCATCGCGCCTCCTAAGTGAGCATGAATATACACTAGGCGTCGGTTTCTGCTTACTTAGTTTGAGCCATCCAGATCTGGCGACAGCGCGACCGAGCAGATGTCGAACAACGCGAGAAGGGCCGCCCTGTTGGACGGCCCTTCTCGCTGTTCTGTGCCCCCGACAGGAGTCGAACCTGCGACCTACGGTACCGGAAACCGGCGCTCTATCCACTGAGCTACGGAGGCGTACCGAACGACGATATCACTGGTCGGGAGTCATCAATATCACTGCCAGCCTGTTGACGATCCATGCCAGGCGCATAAGAGCGCCGAGCACGACAATCACGCTGCCCACGACCAGTCCCATTCCCAGCGGCAGACCGAAGAACGCGAATACGATCGAGCCGTTGTCCATGTGGTCACAGTACGGCCAATGTCCGTTGAAGAGGGAAGAATCACGCACTCGCTTGACCTTCAGCCGGGGTGAGAGTCGATCATGGGACCATGAGGCAGTCGCATGAGTCCGATCGCGACGAGGTCGAGCAGCCGCCGTTGCAGACGATCAGTGCGTTCGCTCGCTCAGTCGGCCTGAGTGCGAGTGCGCTGCGTCAGTACGGGGAGACAGGTCTGCTCGCACCCGCCGATGTCGAGGAGCGAACCGGATATCGCTACTACTCGCTGGAACAGCAGCAGCGAGCGATATGGATTCGACGTCTGAGGGATGCAGGGCTCTCTCTGGAGCGCATCAGTGCGATGTTCGAGAGCGATCTCCCGGGAGCGGAGATCATCCTGCGTGCCTGGCGTGCCGACGCTCGCGAGCGCTATGAAGTGATCACGGCACTGGTGGACGACCTGACTTTCACTCTGCGCGCACGAGTAGAGAAGAACCCCGCGATACGCACCTCGGCCCGATTCGATGCCGCGGCTCTGGCATCCGCCATCCGGCAGGTCGCTTCGGCCAGTGCGGATGCCGGTGGAGACGACGACCACGACGGCGTACTCATCGAGGTCGGTCACACATCGGCCGCGATCGTCGCGACAGACCGCTACGTGTTGATGGCGCGAACAGGACTCTCCTCGGTGATCGATGGTCCACCGGCTCGGGTGAGATTCGCTCCAGCACAGGTGCTGGAGTGGCTTCGAGGTCGGCAGTCGGTGGATCTCGTCATCGATGCCCCGTCCGGGCGTGACCACGATGCGGCGAGCGCAGTGAATCGGTTCTGCGATGAGCGCGATGACGAGCTGTCACTGCCGAACCGAGCGGACCTTTTCCCGAGCGTGCATCGAATGCTCGAGACGGCTGCGTTTCCGCCCACCAATGCGCTCTTCTCCCTGGACGAAGTGCGGAGCCTCACCTCAGCGCCGGAGGACGACACTGTGCACCTCAACGTCGACGGTGACTCCGCGCTGCTGACGTCCGGCCGACGGTCGGTCTCCGGTGCCGGCATGGGTGTCACCGCTGCCCTAGCTCTGTCTCGGCCCGTTCTGCGCCGCATCGCCGACACCTCCGTCGGTCACGAACTCACGTGCGACATGCATGACTCCGGTCGGGCGCTGGTGTGGCGGGCCCCCAGCCAGCCGGACTTCGTCGCGCTGGTGATGCCGCACCAGCCATGACGCCGCTGCGCTCAGCCCGAGGTTTCAACGCCTGGATCGCCGCGACGGTCGGTTCAGAACTCGGCTCAGGGATCCTCGCCTTCGCTCTGACGTGGACCGCGTCCGGTATCAGCCCGCAGGTCGCATCTGCCGTGCCCACGCTCACCGTCGCTCCGTCCGTGGCCCTGGGATTGCTCGGGGGTGCCGTCGCCGACCGGTTCGGACCGCGTCGTGTCATGATCACCGGCACGCTCGCGATGCTCCTCGTCAGCGCGGCCCTCGGCGTCGCGGTCATTCTCTGGATGCCGTCCGCCGTCCTTCTGCTGATCGCAGCGACGCTCATCGGCACCGTCGCAGCCTTCCAGCGGCCGGCAGCAGGCGTCTTCCCACGTCTGTTCGTCGCTGATGCCGATCTCGGAGCCGCGATGGCACGTGTCGGGATGGCGAGCCAGTTCGCGCGAACGATCGCTCCCCCAGCCGGCGGCCTGCTGGTCGGACTCATCGCCCTGAGCGGAGTGGCGTTCTTGGATGTCGTCGGCGCCGTCGTGATGCTCTGCACATTGCTGCTGATCCGACCTCCGCGTGCGAACGCTCCAGCCCGCGACGCGGTGTCGCTGCGCGGGATCGTCACCGGTGTCGCAACAGCGCGCCGAACGAGCGGCGTTCCTGCGCTCCTGGCTTGTGTGGGGATCGTCGCGGGAGCCGTCATCCCCGCCGTCCTGCTGGGCATCCCTCTGGCCGCACGGGAGCGCGGCTGGTCCGCATCCGATGCCGGCGTCATCGAGGCCGGTTGGATCGCGGGCGGCCTGACCTGCGGCGCGTGGTTCGCGTGGCGCGGGACCGCGACGAAGGTGTCCCGACCCATGGCGCTCGGTCCGCTTGTCGTCGCCGCCGGTCTCGGACTGCTCGCCATAGCCCCCGCGTGGATCGTCGCGCTGATCGGCACGACGTTCATCGGTGTCGGCGTGGTCGTGTTCACTGCCCACGTCTTCCCGACCTACCTTCTGCTCGCACCGTCCGCGATGGTCTCGAGGTTTCAGGCTCTGCTGATCCTCGTGCAGCAGGCGCCGCAGCTCATCGTGAGTCCGCTGATCGGACTCTTCGTCGCCGTCGTCGGGACAGGGCCTGTGCTCGCCGTGTCAGGATTGGTGGCGACGCTCGCGACGCTCATCGTCGTCACCGACAGGACGCTGCGAACCTTCACGACGAACCGATGACGCCCGCGCCTTCCGCGTGTTTCTCGATGCTCTCGAGGGGCTCGGCATCCTTGCGGCGACGCCCGAGGAATGACGCGCGATCCGTCTCACTCGTCCTGATGTCGCTCGAGCGCGTCCTGTGCTGCGGCTGCCGCCGCGCGAGCCTCCTCGACTCGCGTGCCCGCCTCACCCAGACCGTCGTCGAGCGCATCCCGCTCGCGCCGGGAACGGTCGGCTTCCTTGGCGACCCTCCTAAGCTCCGATTCCAGCTCGTCTGCTCGTTCGGCAAGCCGATCGATCTGATCGTTCACCCGCTTCCGGTTTCGGTCGATCTCGCCTCTCTCGCGTTCTGCCTGGGTGAGCGCGCTCTCGGCTGCGCGCAGTGCGCGTTCGGCGTACTTCCGCTCCCGTCGCGCCTTGACCTCGTCGACGGGCGCCGCCGCAGACGCGATCGGAGCAGAACCGAGATCACCGGCGACCGAGTCCGCGAGGTCGGCCGAGTCTCCGCCGACCTCGAGTGGTCGTACGAGCCGTGCGGATGCCACGGCTGCGGCCGCGTCGGCGTCGAACATCGCGGCATTCAACGTCTGCTCCACGGCATCCGCCGTCGACTGGGTGATCTGCTCACCGTGTGCTGCAGCCAGCTCCCGCGCCTGCTGCGCGAGAGCACGGATGAGCGCGCGGCGCTGTCGATTCAAGCTCGTCAGCACGGCTGCGTCCAGCTCGGCCTGCGCCTCTCGCAGATCACCGGCGAGATCGAGTGCCTCGCGGAGTTGACTCACGCGCTCGCGTGCGAAGAGGTTCACCACCCACGCCGCCAGGAGCGGTTTGCGAAGAGCGCGCACCCCGGTGGCCAGTCGCGCATCGCCCATCTCCTTGGCGCGGGTGTTGCGCGCCGCTGTGAACTCAGTGAGCGGGAGCGCGTAGAGCTCGATGGCGATGTCTTCCAACGTGACCTGCTCCGCCGCTGCCATCGCCCCATTGTGCCGCAACCGACGACCGGACACTTCTAGAATCACCGGTCAGCGTAACCACGCCCAGCCCACGCTCTACGATGGAACCGACGATCCCGACTCCCACCCACAGCACAATCGAGGTTCGAGACTTGCAGTACATCTCCACACGCGGCGGCACACTCGGACAGTTCAGCGACGTCCTTCTCGAAGGACTCGCACCCAACGGCGGGCTCGCCGTGCCAGAGACGCTGCCGCGCCTCAGCGCCGAAGACCTCGAGCGCCTGCGCCCGCTGAGTTACCCCGAACTCGCCACAGAGATCATCGGCCTGTTCGCCACAGACATCCCTCGCGATGACCTCGCCCGGCTCACGGCTGCGGCCTATGGAGGTGGCAAGTTCGCGGCAGACGAGATCGTCCCGCTCAGCGAGATCGGCGAGGGCATGACGCTCGTCGGTCTGTCGGAGGGGCCGACGTTGGCGTTCAAGGACATGGCGATGCAGTTCCTCGGTGAGGCGCTGGAGTACGTCCTGGAGAAGAACGACCGCGTGCTGAACGTGCTCGGCGCCACCTCGGGCGACACCGGCTCCGCCGCAGAGCATGCCCTGCGCGGCCGTGACCGCGTATCGGTCTTCATGCTCTCCCCGCAGGGTCGGATGAGTGCGTTCCAGCGTGCGCAGATGTACTCGCTGCAGGACGAGAACGTGCACAACATCGCCGTCGAGGGTGTCTTCGACGACTGCCAGAACCTCGTCAAGCGTCTCGCGACCGACCTCGACTTCAAGCGCGCGCACAGCCTCGGCGCAGTCAACTCGATCAACTTCGGCCGCATCTCGGCGCAGATCGCCTATTACGTGTGGGCATGGCTGCGCGTCACAGACAAAGTCGCGCCGACCGAACGTGCAGACTTCCAAGTCTCGTTCGCAGTGCCCTCGGGAAACTTCGGCAACATCCTCTCCGGCCACTACGCGAAGAGCATGGGCGTGCCGATCCGCACGCTCGTGCTCGCGTCGAACGAGAACAACGTGCTCGACGAGTTCTTCCGCACCGGTCACTATCGTCCTCGCAGCGCCGAGAACACCCTGGCGACGTCGAGTCCCTCCATGGACGTCTCTCGCGCATCCAACCTCGAGCGGTTCGTCTTCGACCTGCTCGGTCGCGACCCCGAGCGCACCGCCGCGGCCTGGCACGAGCTCGAGGAGCGCGATGAGATCGACCTCTCCGGCGAACTGGACCGGTTCGAGTCGGAGTTCGGCATCGTCAGCGGTACGAGCACGCACGATGATCGCATCGCGACCATCCGCGAGTTCTCCGAGAGCAGCGGTGTGATCCTCGACCCGCACACCGCCGACGGCGCCAAGGTGGCCAGAGCTCACGTCGAAGCCGGCATCCCGATGCTCGTGCTCGAAACGGCAAAGCCGGCGAAGTTCGCCGATCTGATCACCGAAGCGCTCGGCACGACGGTCGAGCCGGATGCCGACACCCAGGCGATGCTCGATGCACCGGCGCGTGTGACGAACATGCCCCACGACGAGCAGCAGCTGCGGGCCTACATCAACGAACGCGCCCTGCGCTGACACGATACTGTCGGCCCATGCCAGGCAAAGTCGATTTCAAGAAGACGATCGACGCGTACCGCGCCCGCAAGGGCCGCTTCGACGTCATCGACGTCCCTGAGCTGAACTACCTCATGATCGACGGTCACGGCGACCCGAACACCTCGCCCGAGTTCACCACCGCCGTCGAGGCGCTCTACCCGCTCGCGTACACGCTGAAGTTCACCAGCAAGCGCGAGCTCGACCGCGACTACACAGTCATGCCGCTTGAGGGGCTGTGGTGGGCAGACGATCATGCAGCGTTCACCGCCGCTCGCGACAAATCGCAGTGGGACTGGACGCTGATGATCATGCAGCCCGAGTGGATCGATCACGAGCTCTTCGCGGATGCCGTCGCCACCGCCGCCGCGAAGAACCAGGAAGCCCGGGTGCATGAAGTGCGCTTCGGCTCATATGCCGAGGGCAGGTGCGTGCAGACGCTGCACGTCGGGGCGTTCGACGAGGAGGCTCCCCTACTCGCCGAGATGCACGACGTGTTCATCCCCCGGAACGGTCTGCGGATGACCGGGAAGCACCACGAGATCTACTTCAGCGATCCGCGCAAGGGCGCGCCGGAGCTGCGTCGCACGATCCTCCGCCAGCCGGTCGCCGCCGCCTGAGACCGATCAGTTCACGACGACGGCGATCGCGGTGACGGCGATCGCGAGCAGCGGCAGCCCGCCCTGCATCGCAGCAGATCGTGCCTGCTTGCGGTTCGACAGCACCAGCACGAGGGCGGCGGCGAGCATCATTCCTGTTCCGGCGAACACGAGGGTGAGTCCGACGCTCGCCAGCCCCGAGATCAGCAACGCGATCCCGAGCAGCGTCGCGAGCGCGAGGAACAGGTTGTAGAAGCCCTGGTTGAACGCGAGCGGCTTCGTGGTCTCTGCATCCGCCTCACTGGCGATACCGAAGATCTTGCGTGTCTCGGGCTCCGTCCACCTCAGGGACTCGAGCGCGAAGATGAAGACGTGGAAGGCTGCGGCAGCCGCCGCGAGGACCAGACCGAAGATGAGCATGGCTGATTCTCCCACCTGACTCAGCTGAGCCAGCACTCTCAGATGAGGAAGATCGGCAGCAGCCCGGGATTGTGCGCATGCACGAGCACAGCGAACACCATAGCGTCGAACAGCAGATGCACGGCGACCACGTACGCGAGTGAGTGCGTCTTCAGGAAGATGGAGCCCTGCAGCAGGGCGAACGGGATCGTCAGCAGCGGACCCCACTCGCGGTAGCCGAGCTCCCACAGGAACGACACGAACACGATCATCTGGAGCACGTTCGCGACCACATCGGGGAAGTGCCGCCGCAGCAGCGCGAACACCGTGCAGATGAAGAACAGCTCGTCCCAGATCCCCACCGCGCCCACGCCGACGAATAGCCTGCCGATCAATTCGGGGGTGTCGACGACCGGCCAGTTCAGATACACACCGCTGGTGATGAAGTAGAACGGCAGGATCAGCCACCCGAGCACCAGCACCGCCACGAGCCAGGCCCACTGCAGGCCCTCCCATCGGCGGTGCGTGCGCCATGGGAAGCTGATCGCCCGGTCGCGATACACGAACCGCGAGATCAGGTACGGGACCACGACGGCGCCGCCGAGGGCGAGCGTGAATCGCAGCATCGCCATGTTGTCGAGCTCGGCGGCCAGCGGGATCACGCTGACGATCAGCAGCCCGAACGCGATCAGTGAGAGGTCGCGTGTGAGCGAAGGGCCGGATGCCGTCACCGCTCCGCGTTCCATCAACCAGGCCGCGCCGATACCCGCTGCGAGCAGCAGCCACCCCAGCCATGTCCACTGGACGACGAAGAACGCCGGTGCCGCGAGACACACCAGAAGGGCAGGAGCGATCCTCGGCATCCAGTCTGGACGCGTCATGCGCGTGGTGTGCGCCGGTACACGAGATCGCGGATGTCGCGACCCTTGGCGATCCCCTTGCGCTCGAAAGCCGTCATCACCCGCCCATCGTATCGCTGGGCCCATTCGCCCTCGAACGCGCGCTCGAACTGCGGTTCGCCGTCCAGCACCTCACGCATCTGCAGCGCGTAGTCCTCCCAGTCGGTCGCGAGTCGCAGCAGGCCGCCGTCCTCGAGTGCACGCGCGGCCGAATCGCCGAAGCCCGTGCGCACCAGCCGTCGCTTGGTGTGGCGCGTCTTGTGCCACGGGTCGGGAAAGAAGATCCAGACTTCAGATGCCGCACCCTCCGGCAGGTAGGAGTCGAGAACCTCGGGAGCATTCGCCTCGACGAGTCGCAGGTTCCGCACCCCGGCCTTGTCGGCGTCGAGCATCGTCCGGGCCAGCCCCGCCCTGAACACCTCGATGGCGAGGAAATCGTCGTCCGGCCGCGACGAGGCGGCCGAGATGATCGCGTGTCCCTGACCGGATCCGATCTCGACGAACAGGCGCGCATCGCGGCCGTACTCGAGCGTCGGATTCATCCGCGCTTCCGCGTGCACGCTCGTCGAGGCGAGGCCGCGCTGGACGTCGATCAGGTACCGCGGAGCGAGCTCTTCGAATGCTCGATCCTGCGCCTGAGACATCCGTCCGCTCCGCCTGACGAACGAGACCGGTTCTTCACGGAAGACGGGGATTTCGGGCATGCATCGATCTTAACCGGCCCTTCGACGGGCTCAGGGAACGGCTGAGCCGGCGGGCTCCGTGACGAAGTCAATCAGCTCCTCGACCCGGCCGAGCAGCGCCGGCTCGAGATCGCGGTACGTGTGCACCTTGCTCAGGATGTGCTGCCAGGCCCGTCCCGTGTCGCCCTGCGTGTCATGCGGCCATCCGAATGCACGGCAGATGCCGGTCTTCCAATCCGTGCCTCGGGGGATCTCAGGCCACCGCGAGATGCCAAGGGTCTTCGGCGTGACGCACTGCCACACGTCGATGAACGGATGCCCGACGATCTTGAGGTGCAGCCCGTGCGGCCCGCGCAGGATGGCGTCGGCGATGCGTGTCTCCTTGGAGCCTGGTACGAGGTGGTCCACCAGCACGCCGTAGCGGCGGTCCGCGCTCGGCGGCTCCTCGGCGAGCAGGTCTTCGAGCTTGTCGATGCCCTCGAGGAACTCGACCGCGACGCCCTCGACTCGCAGGTCGGCGCCCCATACCTTCTCGACGAGCTCGGCGTCGTGCTTGCCCTCGACGAGGATGCGACTGGGCAGCGCGACACGTGCACGCTGGTCAGCGACGGCGAAGGAGCCGGATGCTGTGCGCTTCAGCGCCTGCTTCGAAGGAGCAGTCGGTGTCAGTCGCACAGGCTGTCCATCGATCAGGAACCCGCCTCCGAGCGGGAACAGCCGCTTGCGGCCCACGCGATCCTCCAGCTCGACATGCCCGGACTGCACGCGCGTCACCGCACCGCAGAATCCGTCGTCCGCGACCTCGACCACCAGGTCGCGCGCGGCGGCGACGTCCGGGATCTGCTTCGCTCCGCGGTTTCGCCATCCGTCTGCGAGCACATCCGAGCCGTACCTGTCGTCCATGCCATCCAGCGTATGTGCCGCCGCGTTCCTTCCCGGCGGCGACACAGACTCTTTCCATAGAGTCGCTATCGTCGGTCGCCGGTAGTGAATAGACTCGATGCGCACAGGGGCTCTGAGCCGCCTCGGAGGGAGCACAATGCGGACTCGTATGACGGTCATGCTGGGGTTGATCGTGGCGATGTTCGCTTCGGGTTGGGTCGGATCGGCCGCGGTTGCAACACCTCCGGTGACGCTGAACTCCGACTTCGTCACCGACGAGGCGGGTGTTCTCAGTTCCGGCGAGTTGGATGCCGCCAACGCGCGACTCGGTGAGCTGGCATCAGCGAACGGTGGCGACCTGTACGTCGTGTTCGTCGACGAGTTCACCGACCCGGTCGACAGTGTGGACTGGACCGATCAGGTGGCCGCAGACAACGGACTCGGTCCTGACCAGTATCTGATCGCCGTTGCTCTCGACTCCGGGCAGTACGCGATCTCCGCGGATGCGAGTGGCCCATTGAGCGACAGCCAGATCGACGCGGTCGTGCAGGCCATGGAGAACGGCCTGCGCGCGCGCGACTGGGACGGCGCAGTCATCGCTGCCGCAGATGCCTTCCCCGGTCAGGCCGGTCAGCCCGGCGATGCCGGCGGCTTCGTGGGGATCCTCATCGCACTCGTCGTGGTTGCGGTGGTGGTGATCGTGATCGTGATGATCGTGCGGTCGCGCAAGAAGAAGAAGGATGCTGCGCGACCGACGGTCCCCGATCCGAACGACCCGTACGCCGTCGTGAGCGACGACGACCTCGAGAAGCAGGCCGGCAGCGCGCTCGTGCAGGCCGATGACGCCATCACCTCGAGCCGTCAGGAGGTCGGCTTCGCCGTCGCCCAGTACGGCGAGGACTCGACTGCGGCGTTCACGCAGGTCGTCGAAGCCGCACAGGCGAAGATCGCAGAGGCCTTCGCCCTCAAGCAGCAGATCGACGACGAGGTGCCGGACACCGCGGAGCAGCGCCGCGCCTGGCACATCCAGATCATCCAGCTGTGCGATGCGGCCGACGACCTGCTCGATGAGAACATCGAGGCCTTCGAAGAACTGCGAAAGCTCGAAGCAGAAGCACCGCAGGCCCTCGAGCGGCTCACGGCGCGGCGCGCGGCGGCTCAGCAGCTGCTCACCGCTGCACCGGCCGCTCTCGCCGCGCTGTCTCAGAACTACGACGCGGCGGCGCTCTCGACCGTCGCGGAGAACCCGGCGCAGGCGCAGCAGCGGCTCTCGCTCGCCGATTCCGAGATGGCGGAGGCCTCTCAGCTCATCGCGGCCGGCAATAGCGGCGAAGCCGCCTTCGCGATCCGCACCGCAGAGGCCGCCGTCCAGCAGAGCGAAGAACTCACCGCCGCAGTCACGAGCCTCGGCGCGAATCTGTCGGCAGTGGAGGAGCAGGCGCGCGCGCTCATCGCCGATCTCGAAGCCGATCTCGCCGCAGCCGCAGCGATGCCCGACTCCGAAGCGCAACTCGCCCCGCTCATCGCCCGTACCCGGGCGAACATCGACAGCGCGCAGGAGAGCCTGCAGGCCTCCCGACGCAACCCGCAGCAGGTGCTCGAGACACTCGACTCGGCGAACACGCAGATCGATGCGGCGCTCGGACAGGCCCGCGAGGCATCCGCGGTCGCACAGCGCACGCAGCGGATGCTGCAGCAGAGGCTGACACAGGCGCAAGCACAGATCTCCGCGGCAATCGACTTCATCACGACCCGCCGCGGCGCGATCGGCGCAACGGCACGCACCCGACTTGCGGAGGCGAACGCCGCATACTCCGAGGCTGTGGCGACGCAGGCGACAGATCCGGCCCTCGCCACCGAACGCGCCACCCGTGCTGCGAACCTCGCCGGCGAAGCCATCTCCTACGCGCAGAGCGAGGTCTCCTCGTTCAACAACGGCGGCTGGGGCGGAAGCAACGGCGGCTGGGGCGGAAGCAACGGCGGCTGGGGCGGAAGCAGCGGTGGCAGCGGTCTCGGCGGCGACATCCTCGGCGGCATCCTCGGCGGCCTGCTCAGCGGCGGCGGCGGTTCCGGCCGCAGCAGCGGGGGCGGATGGAGCGGCGGGAGCAGTTGGCGCTCCAGCGGCAGCAGCCGCAGCAGCCGTCCGTCCAGCTTCGGCGGCGGGTCCCGCAGTGGCGGCCGCTCCAGAGGGGGGCGCTTCTAACATCTCTCCCCTGTTCTCACGACGTAACCGACCTCAAAAGACTCCGTCTCAACCGAAAGGAAACACCATGACCAAGCAGTCCATCTTCGGTCGCATCTCCACCCTGATGAAGGCCAACATCAACGCCATGATCGATTCTGCGGAAGACCCGCAGAAGATGATCGACCAGCTCGTCCGCGACTACACCAACAACGTCGCAGACGCCGAGGCGGCGATCGCCGAGACGATCGGCAACCTGCGCCTCCTGGAGCGCGATCACGAGGAAGACGTCCAGTCCGCGACGAACTGGGGCAACAAGGCCATCGCAGCGAGCCGCAAGGCCGACGAACTCCGCAACAGCGGCGAGACGTCTGACGCCGACAAGTTCGACAGCCTCGCGAAGATCGCCCTTCAGCGTCAGATCAGCGCGGAACGCGAAGCGACCGGCGCAGAGCCGACCATCGCATCGCAGACCGAGATCGTCGACAAGCTCAAGAGCGGCCTGAACGGCATGAAGGACAAGCTCGGCGAGCTCAAGAACAAGCGCAGCGAGCTGCTCGCCCGCGCCAAGGTCGCCGAAGCGCAGACCAAGGTGCAGGACGCGGTCTCGTCGATCAACGTGCTCGACCCGACCAGCGAGCTCGGTCGTTTCGAAGACAAGGTCCGCCGCCAGGAGGCGCTCGCCCAAGGCAAGGTCGAGCTCGCGGCATCGAGCCTGGACGCGCAGTTCGAGAGCCTCGACGACCTCGGTGAGCTCACCGAGGTCGAGGCCAGGCTCGCCGAGCTCAAGTCCGGCGCGTCGCAGTCGCAGATCGAGTCCTGAGACTCCTGATGCCCCGGGCCGCTGTGCCCGGGGCATCCCCCATTCACCCTGGAGGTCCTCGTGGCCAGATTTCTCGTGGCACCGCAGTGGCAGGGCTCCCCTGCCCCTCGCGCGATGCTGCTCGTCGACGGTGCATCCGCCATCGCCGGGGACCTTCCGCGCAAGGCCAGCACCGTGCTCGACGTTCCGCTCGAAGCCGGTGATTCGCTGGGCACCCGCGTGCATCGGTTGAGTTCGCTTCAGCGCGTCCGCGAGCTGATCGCGCAGGAGATCGCTGCGGAGACGGTTCTCATCGGCGGGGACTGCAGCGTGACTGTCGCCGCTCTCGACGCGATCGACCGCGAAGACATCGCTGTGGTCTGGTGCGATGCGCACCCCGACCTGCACACGCCGGACACCTCGCCCTCAGGAGCTTTCTCCGGCATGGCGCTGCGCGCGGTACTCGGCGAAGGCGCGCCTGAGCTCGCGCTCTCTCCCGGCATTGCGCGCGATCGCGTCATCACCGTGGGTGCTCGCATCGTGGACGACGAAGAAGAGGAACCGCTCGCCGGCCTCACCCAGCTGTCCGTCGACGACCTCGACGACGTGGATGCCCTGGCCGATGCCGTCGCCGCGACGGGCGCGAGCCGCGTCTGGGTGCACATCGACGTGGACGTGCTCGACCCGTCCGAACTCGCGGGAGTGTCCTCGGCCGCGCCCTTCGGTGTCAGCACGAGCGCACTCAGCGCGGCCATCCGTGCACTCCGCACGCGGATTCCTCTCGCGGGCGCGACGATCGCCGGCTTCGCCCCGCGGTCCGCCGACGACGCGGTGGAAGACCTGGGCGCGATCCTTCGTCTCGTGGGTGCCGTCGCATGAGTGCTCCCCTGTGATCGAGGACTGGCGCACGACCGCGGATGCGGTTCTCGCGCGGGGACGTCGCTTCGACCGCCGCATCCCGGCGTTCCTGTTGCGCTCGCCGATCAGCCGCCTCGGCTATGCCTGGGGAACAGCGGTCGGCTGGACCTGGGGATCGATCTGGAGCACGGGACCGGTCGAGAGAAGGAGCGGACTCTGGGTCTTCCAGGGCATGCCGAAGTGGACGTTCAACCGTGGTGGCGTCTGCGTCGGAGGGTGCTTCCTGACAGGAGACACCAGGGCGAGCGATGCCGCCCTGCGCCATGAGGCCGTGCACAAGGCGCAGTGGCTGCGCTATGGCTTCCTGATGCCTGTGCTCTATCTGTTCGCGGGCCGTGATCCGATGCGCAACCGTTTCGAGATCGAAGCGGGACTGGAAGACGGCAATTACGTGCGGCGCCCTTCGGCAGGCTCAGGGACCGGTCGCAGCCCCCAAACCGTCTAGCGGTCGAGCGGAAGCAGACCGAAGCGCTCTGGGGCGTGGATCGTGGATGCCGGGATGCTGAGCGCACCCGTGAGGTGCTCGATGATGTCGGCCGTGCCGAGGTAGCCACCGAGCAGGGTCACGTGCGTCGGGTTCTCGCCATCGCACAGCATCTCATCGGCCCAGGCGCACGTTGCGCGCGCGATCGCTGCGCCTGGCGCGCAGGAGCGCCCGGATCCGGCTGCACCCGAGCGTGATGAGCGGGCGAGCCAGGTCACGGTCATGCGGGCCGGTGCCTCGATGACGCCGATGTCATCGACGTTCGGAACTTCGATGAAGATGCGCCCCGATGCGCACAGGGGAAGTGTCACGAGGAATGCCTCGAGTTCAGCCAGCGAGTTCTCGTCGGCCGTCACCAGGTAGTGCGCACGCATGCGCGCTGCGCGGCGCTGAGCTCGGCCGGTGCGGACATCGATGGAGGTCGTCATGATCTCCCCATTGTAACACCGATGAAGGGTTGCCTTACCTACACGCCTCTGTCTACGACCAGCGCACGCCGCAGGTCGCCGAGTTCGGCATCCGTCATCCCGTTCGCCGCGAGGTACCCGGCCGCCGAACCCCAGCGCGCGTCGACCTGTTCGAGGACTCGCCGCATCACTTCTGCGGGGGACAGAGTGGCCAAGGCGACCGCATGCTTCGCCTCCGGATGCTGCACCTCCAGGAACGCGACGATCCTGCGGTTGCGCTCGGGCGGCAGCATCGATGCGGTGAGCGCGTAGTCGCCGATGATCGACTCACGATCCGCGCCCACTGCCGCGAGGGCGAGCGCGACGGTGACACCCGTGCGATCCTTGCCCACCGTGCAGTGCACGAGCGTCGGTTCTCCGCGAGCGATGACACGAATGGCATCCGTCAGCCGCTCACCGCTCTCCTCGAGCAGTTGCCGGTACATCTCGTCAAGGCTCATGTCGTCCTCGAAGAACGAGGCGACCGAGCCGAGGAAGAGGGGAAGGTGAGTCGTCGCGATCGACGTCGTCGCAGACGGCGCGCTTGCGACCTCCTGGTCGTCACGCAGATCGACGATGTGCGAGATGCGCTGCTCGAGCTCCGCGACGCCTGCAGGTGTGGCAGCGACGAGGTTCCCCGACCTCAGCAGCCGCCCCTCGCGTATCCGCCCGCCCTCAGCCTGTATGCCTCCCACGTCGCGGACGTTGAAGACACCTTCGACATGGATGACCGTCACGCCGTCGCCGTAGCCGCGCGGGGCGGAACCGGATAACGGCCTGCGATGACGATGCGGTTGAACGCGTTGATCGAGACGCACGCCCAGCTCAGTGCGGCGTACTCCTTCTCGGTGAACACGCTGCCGACCCGGTCGTACACATCGTCGGCGATCCCGCCATCGTGGATGAAGGTGAATGCCTCGGCGAGTTCGAGGGCCGCGCGCTCGCGATCCGAGAACACACCGCTCTCACGCCAGGTCGGGATCTGCAGGAGCGTATCGGCGTCGATGCCTGCAGTTGCCGCCCGATCGAAGTGGATCCGGGTGCAGTACGCGCAACCGTTCAGTTGCGAGCAGTGGATCATGACGATCTCCTTGAGACGGTCGTCGATGCCGTTCGCAGCACAGATCTCGCCCACCGTGCGAGAGAATGCATCCAGAGCCTGGTAGGCGGTCGGTTCCGTCTTCGACAAGTGCACTCGTGTCTCGCTCATACCTCAATGATAAGGGCGCCCGCCGACTCCTTCCCAAAGGGCTGAAATGCATTATGTGCACATGAGAAGCAGGGAAGTAAGCATTACGGCCACCACGTGGCGCGCTTGACTTGACATATCGTTTTTGCATTTTCACCCGAGCGTGTACTGGGGGCAGAATATGGTCGTGGCGACAGAGACCAGTGAGTTCAGCTATCTTCCCCAGCAGGCGCAGGTACTCAACGTGCCCCTACCCCCTGTCGAACGCGTGACCCTCCGTCTCGCCGACGGACGCCAGCTCAGTGCCCTTCGCTTCGGTGATGAACCACCCACGGTCACGCTTCTGCACGGCGCAGGACTCAACGCCCACACCTGGGACACGACGGCACTGCTGCTGCAGCAGCCGGCACTGGCCATCGATCTCGCCGGACACGGCGATTCCGGCTGGCGCGATGACCTCGACTACTCCGCGCGCACCCTCGCGGCTGACGTCATCGTCGCGCTCGAGAACTGGGCGGTCGAACCGCAGATCCTCGTCGGCCAGTCCCTCGGCGGGCTGACGGCGGCGGCCGTGGCATCCGCTCGCCCCGATCTGGTACGCGAGCTGATCACCGTCGACATCACGCCGGGGATCGACACATCAGGAGGCCCGGCCGCCCTGCGTCAGTTCTACGCGGGACCGACGGACTTCGCCTCCCGCGACGAGTTGGTCGATCGTGCCATGTCGTTCGGCCTCGGCGGATCACGCGCCGACACCGAACGCGGCGTCTTCTTCAATTCACGTATCCGTGCCGATGGGCGCGTCGAGTGGAAGCATCACTTCGCCCATCTCGCAGCGCAGGTCTTCTCACCGGATGACTCATCTGCGGATGCGGGCGCGACAGCGCCGATCCTGCGCACGAGCGGCTGGGACGATCTCGCAGGCACGCAGGCGCCGATCACACTCGTGCGGGCGAGCGCAGGCTTCGTCAGCGAGGCCGACGGCGATGAACTGCTCCGACGTGTGCCCACCGCCCGCGTGATCGCCATGGACGCCTCGCACAATGTGCAGGAGACCGCTCCCCGCGAGCTCGCCGACCTGATCCGCGGTGCCGCGCACTCCCCCGCCTGAGGAATGCGACGCCGTATTCCGCTGTTCCCACTTCACTGATCGCACCGCTCCACGCTCTACTGCACCGGCACACAGCACCTGCCGTACCGAGAGGATCCACCACTTCATGTTCCGACGAAACAGACGCCTCGCCGTCCTGTCCGCGCTCGCCGCCACCGCCGTCATCCTGAGCGCCTGCGCCGGTTCGCCGGAGCCGGTGAAGACCTCGACCGGTGAGCCCGACCTCGACGCCACTCTCACTGTGGGGCTCGTGCTCGAGCCGACCAACCTCGACATCCGTCGTACCAGCGGTGCCGCGATCGAACAGATCCTCATCGACAACATCTACGAAGGACTCGTCACCCGCAGCCAGGACAACGAGATCGAACCGCGTCTCGCATCGGAGTACGAGGTCGCGGACGACGGCCTCACCTACACGTTCACACTGAACCCGGAGGTGACCTTCCACAGCGGCACCGCCCTCACCTCCGCCGATGTCGTCGCATCCTACGAGGCTGTGCGCACCGACCAAACGCTCCAGGGCAACGCCGAGTTCGCGAACGTGGCATCCATAACGGCACCGGACGCGACGACGGTCGTGATCACCCTCACCGAGCCGAATCAGAACTTCCTGTTCACCCTCACCGGCCCTGCGGGACTCGTCTTCCAGTCCGGAGACACGACCGACCTGCAGACCGCGGAGAACGGCACCGGTCCGTTCACGCTGGAGAACTGGATCAAGGGCAGTACCATCACCTTCGCCCGCTTCGACGCGTACTGGGGCGAGCCGGCCAAGGTCGCAGAGGTCGTGTTCGAGTACATCCCCGACTTCACCGCCGGCGTGAACGCGGCGCTCGACGGCAGCCTCGACGTGCTGACCGCGGTCGACCCGAACCTCGCGCCGCAGCTCGAGGATTCCGGCGACTTCACTCTCACGACCGGGCGCACCACCGACAAGGCGGTGCTCGCGTTCAACAATGCCAAGGCTCCGCTCGATGACGCGCGTGTACGCGAGGCGCTGCGGCTCGCGATCGACCACGAGGGACTCGTCGAGGCGGTCGGCGCCGGAGCGACGCTCTACGGCCCCATCCCCGAACTCGACCCCGGTTACGAGGATCTCTCCGATGTCGCCCCGTACGACCCCGACCGCGCGAAAGAGCTGCTCGCGGAGGCGGGTCAGGAGAACCTCGACCTCACCTTGACGATCCCGTCGTTCTACGGCACCACAGTGCCGCAGGTGCTCGTCTCGGACTTCGCCAAGGTCGGAGTCACTCTCGAGGTGGACGCGGTGGAGTTCCCGACGTGGCTCGAGGACGTCTACACGAACAAGGACTACGAGCTCAGCTTCGTGCTGCACGTCGAGCCGCGCGACTTCGGCAACTTCGCCGACCCGGACTACTACTTCAACTACGACAACCCCGAGGTGCAGTCGCTGTACGCCGACGCGCTCGCCGAGGTCGACGAGGATGCTTCGGCGAAGCTGCTCGCCGAGGCTGCACGTCTGGTCTCCGAGGATCACGCCGCCGACTGGCTCTACAACGGCGCCACCATCACCGCGGTATCCCCGGTCGTCACCGGGTTCCCGCAGGACTCGATCAACTCGCGCATCAACCTCGCGGGTGTCGCCAAAGCCGCCGAGTAGCCACGGCGTGATCCGCTACACGTTCACACGAGGAGTCCTGCTCATCGCAGGGCTCCTCGTGTCGAGCGTGCTCATCTTCCTCACGCTGCGCGTCTTCCCCGGCGACGTCGCCCAGCTCATCGCCGGCACCCAGGCATCACCGGCCACTGTCGAGGCGTTGCGGGAATCGCTCGGATTCAACCGTCCTCTGCTGGTGCAGTACAGCGAGTGGATCGGCGGAGTGCTCACCGGCGACCTCGGCACCTCTCAGCTCAGCGGCGCATCCGTCGGAGCGGAGCTCGCCGAGAAGGCGCAGGTGACCGTTCCGCTCGGGCTGATGGCGCTGGTGATCGCACTGCTGATCGCCGTGCCGTTCGGGATCCTCTCCGCGCTGTGGCGCGGCCGCGCCTCCGGCACGGCGCTCAGCGTCACCGCGCAGGCGCTGGCTGCGGTGCCGGTGATCTGGGCCGGCATGATGCTGATCGTCGTGTTCGCGGTGTGGCTCGGCGCTCTCCCCGCCCAGGGTTTCCCCCGCGGCGGATGGGAGCAGCCCTGGCAGGCCTTCCGGGCACTGATACTGCCCGCGCTCACGATCGGAATCGTCGAGGGCGCCATGCTGTTGCGCTTCGTCCGCAGCGCCACCCTGCAGGCTCGTGGGCAGGACTTCGTCCGCACCGCCGCAGCCAAGGGACTGACCCGCAACAGGGCGCTCGTTCAGCACGGCATCCCTGCGGTCGGACTCTCCATCGTGACCGTGCTCGGTCTGCAGGTGGCGGGCATCATCGTCGGCTCGGTCGTCATCGAGCAGCTGTTCACGCTGCCTGGCATCGGACGCATGCTGGTCGCCGACGTCGGCACGCGCGACCTGATCAAGGTGCAGAGCGAACTGCTCGTGCTCACCGGTCTCGTACTGGTGATCGGCTTCATCGTCGATCTCATCCACCATTTCGTCGATCCGCGCCAGCGAGAGGCCGCCTGATGCCCCGCTGGCTGCGAGACCTGTGGAGGAGCACCACCGGACGCTTCGGTCTGATCACCGTGATCGTCATCGCACTCGTCGCCCTGATCTCGGTCTTCTGGACCCCCTTCAACCCGTTCGACGCCGACGTGCGCGACCGCTGGGCTGCGCCGAGCTGGCCGCATCTGCTCGGCACGGACAACACCGGGCGCGACATCCTCAGCCTCGTCATGGCGGGGACCCGCACGACCGTCTTCGTCAGCATCGGCGCGGGGATCGTCGCAACGATCGTCGGAATAGCCCTCGCCTCGCTCGGAGCGCTCACCGCCAGGTGGGTGCGCGAGACCGTCGCTGTGCTCGTCGACATCCTGATCGCGTTCCCCGTGCTGATCATCGCCATGATGATCTCCTCGGTCTGGGGCGGGTCGCTGTGGGTCGTGATCTGGGCGGTCGGCATCGGCTTCGGCGTCAACATCGCCCGTGTCACCCGACCAGAGCTGCGTCGCGTGCAGCAGAGCGACTTCGTGCTCGCCGGCCGGGCGGCGGGGCTCACCCCCGCGCAGAACCTGGTGCGTCACCTGCTGCCGAACGTCGCGCCGGTCTTCATCGTGCAGTTGTCGTGGTCGATGGCGGTGGCGGTCCTCGCCGAAGCCGGGCTGTCGTACCTCGGCTTCGGGGCGTCGGTGGTCGAACCGTCGTGGGGCATCCTGCTGTCGGATCTGCAACGGTACATCAGCATCCATCCGCTGTCCGTGATCTGGCCGGGCCTCGCCATCACGATCACGGTGCTCGCGCTCAACCTGCTAGGCGACGCACTGCGTGAGGCGACCGATCCGACACTTCGCCATCGCAGTGCCGAGCTGCACACACCGGCGGTGGTCGCATGAGTCTCTCCGTCAAGGACCTCGTCGTCGAGATCGACGGGCGCCGCGTCATCGACGGCATCTCCTTCGACGTGCCGGACGGCGCGCGCCTGGGGCTGATCGGCGAGTCCGGCTCCGGCAAGTCGCTCACGGCACTCGCGATCCTCGGGCTGCTGCCCGACGGCGCGACGGCGACCGGCAGCATCCGCTGGGATGACGCCGAGCTGATCGGCATGCCGGATCGTGAGCTCGCGCGCTTCCGCGGCGATGACATCGGCATCGTCTTCCAGGAGCCGCGGACCGCCCTCAACCCCATCCGCACCGTCGGGCGTCAGATCGCGGAATCCGTGCGCATCCACACCGGAGCCGGGAAGCGCGAGGCCCGAGCGCGCGCCGTCGAGGAGGCGGCACGCGTGCGCCTGCCCGACCCGGAGTCGATCGTGCAGAAGTACCCGCACCAGCTCTCCGGCGGTCAGCGGCAACGCGTCGCTATCGCAATGGCCCTCGCCTGCCGGCCGCGGCTGCTGATCGCCGATGAGCCCACGACCGCTCTGGACGTGACGATCCAGGCCGAGATCCTGAAGCTGCTGCTCTCGCTCGTGGAGGAGCAGGGCATGTCGCTGATGTTCATCACGCACGACCTCGCCGTCCTGGCCCAGGTCGCGACGCATGGCGTGGTACTCGAGGATGGACGCGTCGTCGAGTCGGCGCCGGTCTCGACCCTGCTCACGGCACCCTCGTCACCGATCACCCAGGGACTGCTGCGCGATGCCACCGCGACGCTGTGGCGACCGGAAGGCGGTGAACGATGAGCCTGATCTCCACACGCGGCCTCTCGCGTGACTTCCCCGTCGCGAAGAGGACGATGCTCGAACGCGCCGGCACGCAGACCGCACTGCATCCGACCGATATCGACATCGAGGCCGGCGAGGCGATCGGCATCATCGGCGAATCCGGCTCTGGCAAGTCCACGCTGGTGCGCCTGCTGCTGGCGCTGGATCGGCCGACGTCCGGCACCGTGTCGATCGATGGAAGGGCGGTGGATGCCACGGCCTCCGCCCGCTCGCTGCACTGGCTCCGTCGCCAGAGCGGGCTCGTGTTCCAGGACCCGTATGCCTCGCTCGACCCGCGGATGAATGCAGGGCAGATCATCACCGAGCCGCTGTGGGCCCTCGGCATCGCAGGCGATCATCGGGCACGTGTGCGCGAGGTGCTCGCGCAGGTGGGCCTGGAGCCCGACATGGCCGAGCGCTATCCGCATGAGTTCTCCGGCGGCCAGCGCCAACGCGTCGCCCTGGCACGAGCCATCGCACATCGACCGCGCATCCTCGTGGGCGACGAACCGCTCTCCGCCCTCGACGTCACCGTGCGCGCGCAGATCCTCGAACTGCTCGACGGTCTGCTGCAGACCGAGGATCTCGCGCTCATCCTGGTCTCGCACGACATCGGCGTGGTGCAGAACCTGTGCGACACCGTCGCGGTGATGAAGGACGGCCGCATCGTCGAGCGCGGTGCGACCCAGGACGTGCTCCTGCATCCGCAGCAGGACTACACCAAGCGTCTGCTGGCCGCGATCCCCGTCATCCCCGAAACAGGCGGCGGCGAGACTTCGGCGTGAGCGACTTCTGCAGGTAGACCGTTCCCAGTGAGCGGCCGAACTTGAAGCCGACCCGCCCCATGCGTCCGACCTCGACGAAGCCGAACCTGTTGTGCAGCCTGATCGACGGCTCGGCGCCGCTGTCGCTGATCACCGCGACGATCTCGCGCAGGCCGATCTCCTCGCATGCGGTGATGAGCGCCTGCAGCAGTGCGGACCCGAGGCCCTTGCCTCCTGCGCCGGGTCCGAGGTAGATCGAATCCTCCACCGTGTAGCGATACGCCGACTTGCTCGCCCACGGCTGGACGAGCGCGTACCCGATCACCTGGTTCGATGGCGTCACGGCGACGAGGAACGGCAGTTTGAGCTTCGTCAGCATCGCGAACTTCTCGCGCCAGTAGCGGTGCGTGCTGCGCTTCTCGTCGAACGTCACGACGGAGTTGGCCACGTAGTGGTTGTAGATCTCTCGGACGTCGGGAAGATCGCGCTGCAGTGCGGATCGGATAGTGAACGAGAACGTGCCCTGATCGGGCTCCGGCTCGCGCAGATGACGCGGCAGTCTTCGACGTCGGTCTCCCGGTTCGAACTGCATGCGCTCAGCTTATAGTTCGTGGTCGACGCGCCAGTCCACCGCGCTCGCCCCCTGCTGCTCGAGCAACGCATTCGCACGCGAGAAGGGCCGGGATCCGAAGAACCCGCGATGCGCGGACAACGGCGACGGGTGCGCAGAGGCGATCACGGGCGTATCTCCGAGCATCGGCTGCAGGTTCGCGGCATCCCTCCCCCACAGGATCGCGACGAGCGGTTGATCGCGAGCGGCGAGCGTGCGGATGGCGAGTTCGGTGACCTGCTCCCAGCCCCAGCGGCGATGGGATGCCGGTGCACCGGGCGCGACCGTCAGCACCCTGTTCAGCAGCAGCACGCCCTGGTCACTCCACGTCGTCAGATCGCCGTGCGATGCCGGCGGGATGCCGAGATCGCTCTGCAGTTCGGCGTAGATGTTGTTCAGGCTCCGCGGGAGCGGGCGCACGTGGCGCTCCACAGCGAACGACAGGCCGATGGGATGCCCGGGCGTCGGATAAGGGTCCTGACCTGTGATCAGCACCCGCATATCAGCGAGCGGTCGCCGGAACGCGCGGAGCACGTGGTCGCCGGCGGGGAGGTAGCCCCGCCCCTCCGCCTGCTCGAGCCGCAGACGTTCGCCGAGTGCGCTGATGACATCCGCGACGGGCGCGAGAGCCTCCGCCCAGTCCCAGTCGATCAGCCCTTCATCCGCGAGCTGCGCAAGAGAGCGGCCCGGCATGCGGGCTCAGCCTTCACCGCCGCGGACCCGCAACGGTCCCCGCGCCAGCAGATGCTGTGCCGATTGGGCGACGGGACGCATCGTGATGAGGTCGAGATTGACATGGCCCGGCGCATCCAATGCGTAGCCGATGACGTCGGCGACATCGTGCGCGTTGAGCGGCTCCTCGACCCCGGCGTAGACCGCTTCGGCTGCGAGGCTGTCACCGCCGAGACGGTTCAGCGTGAACTCTTCGGTGTGCACCATGCCGGGCGCGACCTCGACGACGCGGATCGGCTCGCCGTTGAGCTCCTGCCGGAGAACCTTGACGAGCATCGACTCCGCGGCTTTGGCCGCGTTGTAGCCGCTGCCGCCGGGGTATGCGATCTGTGCGGCGGTCGACGTCACGAAGACCGCGTCCGCGTGCCCGTCGGATTCGGCGGCACGACGCAGCTGCGGGAGGATGCCGGCGACCAGGCGCTGGGTGGCGAGCACGTTGACGTCGAACATCCACTGCCAGTCGGCGATGCTCGCGTCCTCGATCCGCTCGGTGCCGCGCGCACCACCGGCGACCTGCACCAGCGCGTGCACGGGACCGGACTCCTCGAGTTCCGCGAGGAGCGAATCCACGGCATCCGCGTCCGTCAGGTCGCACGCGATGGCCGATGCGCCGACCTCGTCGACGAGTGTCTGCAGACGCTCAGCGCGTCTCGCCACGCCGACGACCTCCCACCCGCGCGCACGGAGGTTTCGAACCGTCGCCTCCCCGATTCCCGTACTCGCACCTGTCACCACTGCACGCCGTGTCACCATGCCTCCACCGTACGACGTTTCGCCTCATCTCATCGCCTTCTCACTGCGGTTCCGGCGTGCCGGCATGTTACGTAACATTTCCCCTTCGTTGTTGACACCGCGGTCCTTACGTACGCTCTCATCAACGGCATCCGCCGCACCGACCTCAATCCGTTCCAGGGGGAACACATGTCCGCACCTGAGACCTGGCGTTTCGAGACCAAGCAGATCCACTCCGGCGCTGCGCCCGACCCCGTCACGAAGGCACGTGCCACGCCGATCTACCAGACGACGTCGTACGTCTTCGACAGTGCCGACCACGCGGCGAACCTGTTCGCCCTGGCCGAGTTCGGCAACATCTACACCCGCATCCAGAACCCGACGCAGGACGTCCTCGAACAGCGCCTCGCAGCGCTCGAGGGTGGCACCGGGGCCCTCGTCCTCGCCAGCGGCCAGGCCGCGTCCACGTTCGCCGTGCTGAACATCGCAGAAGCCGGCGATCACTTCGTCGCATCCAGCTCGATCTACGGCGGCACCTACAACCTCTTCAAGTACACCCTGGCCAAGCTCGGCATCGAGGTCACCTTCGTCGAGAACCAGGATGACGCCGAGGAATGGCGCAGCGCCATCCGCCCGAACACGAAGCTCCTGTTCGCCGAGACGATCGGCAACCCGCGCATCAACGTGCTCGACATCCGCACCGTCGCCGACGTCGCGCACGAGAACGGCGTGCCGCTCATCGTCGACAACACGATCGCGACCCCGTACCTGCTGCGTCCGTTCGAGCACGGCGCCGACATCGTCGTCCACTCGGTCACCAAGTTCCTCGGCGGACACGGCACCACCATCGGCGGCGCGATCATCGACGGCGGAACCTTCGAGTGGTCGAAGAACGTCGACAAGTTCCCCGGCCTCACCGAGCCCGACCCCTCGTACCACGGCGCCAGTTACACCACGGCGGTGGGCGACCCGCTCGCGTACATCATCAAGGCCCGCGTGCAGCTGCTGCGCGATCTCGGTTCGGCGATCGCCCCGCAGAGCGCCTGGAACCTCATCCAGGGCATCGAGACGCTGTCGCTGCGCATCGAGCGCCACGTGCAGAACGCACAGGAAGTCGCCGAGTGGCTCGACGGCCGCGATGACATCGCGTCGGTCAACTACTCGGGTCTGCCCACCTCTCCCTGGTACGCCAAGGCCAACGAGTACCTGCCCAAGGGCGTCGGCGCCGTGTTGTCGTTCGAGCTGAAGGGCGGCGTGGAGGCCGGTCGCGAATTCGTGAACAGCCTCTCGCTGTTCAGCCACCTCGCGAACATCGGCGATGTGCGCTCGCTCGTCATCCACCCGGCATCCACCACGCATTCGCAGCTGACTCCTGAGCAGCAGCTCACCTCCGGCGTCACGCCGGGTCTGGTGCGGCTGTCGGTGGGCCTGGAGAACATCGACGACCTCAAGGCCGACCTCGAGCAGGCGCTCGACGCGGCTCGCCGCGTCTCGGAGGCCGCTCGCGCCTAGCATCGGCGTTCGAAGGAGGGAAGTGTCGGTCATCTCGCAATGTGACCGACACTTTCCTCCTTTCATGCGTCGGCACGAGCGGCGATGGCGCGGCGGAGGTGTGCGAGCAGCGATGCACCGGCGTTCTTGAGGTCAGCCTCGGTCAGTCGGATCACAATCCATCCGAGGGCCTCCAGTTCACGCTGTCGCTGGATGTCGCGCCGCCACTGTCGCTTGTCCGTACGGTGACCGTCTCCCTCATACTCGACGGCGATCTTCAGCTTCGGAAAGGCCAGATCCGTCCGGGCGACGAAGCGGCCGCGGTCGAGAACTTCGTGCTGGACCTCCGGCTCCGGGAGCCCTGCCGCGACGATCAGAAGCCTCGTCTCGGTCTCCTTCGGTGACTCCACTCGCTCCCGGGCTAGCGGCAGGGCCTCGCGGACAGTCGCGCACCCTGGGAATCGCCCCCACTGCGCGAGTCGATCGAAGATCACCTCGCGCGTTGTCATCGGGCGCCTCGGTCCCAGGTCCGGATAATCGGATGCCGTCGTGATGAGGGCATCGATGACCACGACGGCCTGCGTGATCGTCAGCTCGTGAGCGCAGGTGAAGAACGCAGCAACCGGATCCACCACCGGAACGCCCTTCAGGATCGTGGTGTCTGCGCGGTCCTCTGAGAGTCGGCGCCCCTTCACCCCGGTGATCCTCGGGGGTGCGGTGTCCGGTGGAACCATCACCTCCAGCGGCTCCTCCGGTGTCCAGGTATCCGGGTGCGGCAGCCCCCAGAGCCGCATTCCAGTGCGCCCGCCGTAGCGATGCGCCCGCTTCATGCGGCGGTGATAGCAGGCGACGAACTCCGCGAACGTCTTCGGCGCCGACACCGCTCGCACGCCGTGGAACGGGCGATGGAGATCAGGAGAATTCCTACGGGAGCGCCCCACCCCGGAGGCCCCCGCTTCGCGGATGGTGAAGGTCTCCCCCAATATTCCTGGCAGCCGGGCTCGTGCTCTCATCGACACATCCTGCGGCAACCGTGCTGACCGCGGGAGCAACGATGACGGGACCCGTGGAAACGCCGCTGCGCCATCTCCGCAGTGCAGGAATAATACGCCCACGTTGGAAGGAGAAGATTGCCGGTCATTCTGTGATTTGAGAGGCACTTTCCTCCTTCCACCGTTCAGCAGCCTGTCCGACAGCACATTCCAGCGACCTGGCGCCCCGCCGAGCGGACCATGGCCGGCGTAACCTGCGCCGCGCGGGCGCCGTTCCACGGGACAATGGGTGCATGGACTGGCAGAGCACCTCCGAGGACACCGTGCCATCGGCGCGCGTGACGGAGGCGGATACCCGGCTGCTGCGCGCACGTCCACCCGTCACCGGCGCGTGGCGCGACGGCGACCCGGCCGGACACCGCAGGTTCGCGGCATCCGGCCCCTTCCGGACCGAGAGCGGTGTCGAGCTCCCGAGCATCCGCATCGCATACGAGACCTGGGGCGAGCTCAACGCGGCACGCGACAACGCGATCCTCGTGCTGCACGCCCTCACCGGTGACAGCCACCTGCGTGGCGAAGCCGGCGCCGGCCATCCGACCGCCGGTTGGTGGCAGGAGATCGTCGGCCCAGGTGCCGCTATCGACACCGATCGCTGGTTCGTGATCGCACCGAACATGCTCGGCGGCTGCCAGGGCACCACGGGCCCCGCCAGCGTCGCCCCGGACGGATACGAATGGGCCTCCCGCTTCCCGTACGTCACGGTGCGCGACCAGGTCGCAGCCCAGGTGCGCCTCGCCGATGCCGTGGGCATCGACCGCTGGGCGGGGGTCATCGGCGGATCGATGGGCGGGATGCACGCGCTGGAGTGGGCCGTCACGCACCCCGAACGCGTCGAGCGCCTCGCCGTGCTCTCGTCTCCCCCGGTCAACACCGCGGATCAGATCGCTCTGAACTCGGTGCAGCTCGAGGCGATCCGCATCGACCCTCGTTTCCAGGGCGGCGAGTACTACGACCTCAGCGACGGCGAGGGGCCCCACCGCGGTCTCGCGCTCGCGCGTCGCATGGCTCTGCTCAACTACCGCAGCCCGATCGAGCTCAACCAGCGCTTCCAGCGCTCCTGGCAGTCCGACGTCTCACCTCTCGGCCACGGCGGGCGCTTCGCCGTCGAGTCATACCTCGACTTCCACGGCAACAAATTCACCCGTCGCTTCGACGCGAACAGTTACCTCACACTCGTGGAGGCCATGAACTCGCACGATGTCGGCCGTGATCGCGGCGGCGTCGAAGAAGCACTGCGCACCGTCACCGCGACGACGCTCGTGCTCGGGATCGACACCGACCGGTTGTTCCCCGTCGACGGGCAGCACCGCATCGCACACGGCATCCCGAACACACTCGACGGGCCAGAGGCGGTCGTGCTGACCAGCGATTTCGGGCACGATGGCTTCCTCATCGAGACCGAAGCCGTCGGTGCGCACCTGCGGCGGCTGCTCGAGGCGTGAGTCAGTCGCGCTGGTAATTCCAGGGAAGCGCAGCCGTCGCCAGCCGGTGGTGTCCTTCGCCGCCCTCGGGATGCTCGGCGTCACCGCCCCACACGAGCACCCCACCCGCGATGATGTGCGTCGCGTAGAGCTCGGGGACGGATGCCGCGGCCAGAGCGCCGGCGACGTTCTCAGCATCTGCGAGGGCCTGCAGCGTCACCCACGTCGGCGGGAAGAGCTTCAGCTCCCCGCCTTCGTGGAGTGTGAGCGCCTCGGAAGGCGTCAGCCACCGCACCTCCATCACCTCGTCCACGGCGAGAACCAGTTCGGCGTCCGGAGCGGGGGCGAGGAAGAACCACGTACGCACGCGTTTGGGCGCCTCGACCGGCGGAATCCAGCACGAGAGGGTGACGAGGTCTGCGGGCCGGACACCGACCTCCTCTTCGCACTCACGGATCGCAGCACGCGCGGCGATCGACTGCTCGTCCGAGTCATCGAGCGCGGTCTCCGCCTCACCGAGCGCGAAGTCCGGGTGAAACGCGAAGTCCGGGTGAAACGCGAAGTCGCCGTCCTCCACGATGCCGCCGGGGAACACCCATCCCCCGGCGAACGATCCGTGATCCGGTCGGCGGATGAGCAGCGTCTCGAACCCGCCCGCCTGCCGGTCGCGCAGCAGCACGACGGTTCCGCCCACGGGCATCATCGCATCCATGCCCTCACCCTACGTGGCACGCGGCCAGGCGCGGGGCGGCGACGGCGCCGACCACTCCAGCGACGAGCGCTCAGAGGGCGACGGCGACCCGCTCGACGCGGAGGGCGAAGGCGGTGATCGCCAGCCCGATAACCGCGAGCACCGCACCGACCCACGCGGGCGCGGTGAAACCCCAGCCGACAGCGATCACGGCGCCGCCGAGGAACGCACCGAGGCTGTTGCCGATGTTGAGCGCCGAGTGGTTCATCGCCGCAGCGATGGACTGGTTGTCTCCGGCGACGTCCATCAGCCTCGTCTGGATCGCCGGGCTCAGCACGGACGAGACCAACCCGACCGCGAACGCCAGCGCAGCGAGCAGCACGATCTGGAAGGACAGCAGCGCCAGCATCCCGAGCACGACCGCAAGGCCGGCCATTCCGAGGAGCAGGGTCAGCCGAAGGTCGCGGTCTGCCAGGTACCCGCCCAGCAGATTGCCGACCGTCATCCCGAGCCCGACGATCACGAGCACGATCGGCACCGCCCACTCGGGAGAGCCTGCGACCTCGGTGACGAGCGGGGCGACGTAACTGTACACCGCGAAGAATCCGCCGAAGCCGATCGCGCCGATACCGAGCGTGAGCCAGACCTGACCGACACGGAACACGCCGAGTTCCGACCGCAGGGTGCGGCCCGCATCCCCCGGATGCTTCGGCACGAACTTCGCGATGCAGACGGTGGCCAGAGCGAACACCACGGTGACCACCATGAATGCGCTACGCCACCCCCACTGCTGCCCGAGATAGGTGCCCAGCGGCACGCCGACCACGTTCGCGATGGTGAGGCCGGTGAGGATGAACGCGACGCCCTTGGCGCGCTTGCCCGGTCCGAGCACATCGGCCGCGACGAGCGCGCCGATGCCGAAGTACGCGCCGTGCGGGAGCCCGGCGAGCAGCCGTGAGGCGCCGACGAGTCCGAAGCTCGGCAGCACGACAGTGAGCGCGTTGAACACGGTCAATGCCAGCGCGAGCCCGATCATGACGCGGTGCCGTGGGAATCGAGCGACCAGGCCGGCGATCGTGGGCGCACCGATCACGACGCCGAGCGCGTAGAGCGAGATGAGCACGCCGGACTGTGCGATGGCGCCCTCGCGACTGGTCTGCCAGAGGTCGGGCAGCAGATCCTGTGCGATCTGCGGCAACAGGCCCATCATGACGAACTCGGTCATGCCGATTCCGAATGAGCCGATGGCGAGGGAGAGGAGCGCCCACTTCGCCGCACCCCTCGAATTCTTCGAGGGATTCACCTGTCCATGCTACTGGTCGGCAGACTCCTCGATCGCAGCCTCGAGTCGATCGATCTTCGCGTCGAGCTCACCGCTGTAGCCGGGGCGGATGTCGGCCTTCAGCACCAGCGAGACGCGGGAGCCGAACGGCATCACCGCTTCGGTGGCGCGCTTGACGACATCCATGACGGTGTCCCAGTCCGGGCCCTCGATCTCGGTGAACATGCTGGTCGTGCGGTGCGGCAGCCCGGATTCGCGGACGACCTTGACCGCGGCGGCGACCGCGTCGTGCACGAAGCCGTCGGTGTTCCCTGAGCCGCCTGGGGCGACGGAGAAGGCGATGAGCATGGGGTTTCCTCTCGTTGAACGGTCAGATTCGGGTTCGGGAACGGGAGGTGCGACGCGCGGTCGGCACCCTCACCAACGCGCGCACCCCGACGACGAGCAGGGCGATCAGCAGCAGATTGCGTGCGGTGAGCAGTAGCACGGGTACAAGCTCCGCGCGCAGAAGCCCGTCGTACGTCAACGGGTAGATCAGGCACGTCAGCGCGCACAGTACAAGCACCACGCCCGCCGGCAGTGCGGACCTCGTGCGGTCGAAGATGATCCAGAGGATCACCGGGGCGATCAGCCAGGTCTGGAACTGCGGCGAGCCGACCTTGTTCGTCACGATGAGCACGGCGACGAGCGTGAGAGCGAGCGGCGGGAAGAGCCGCGGAAACGACGCTCCGCGTGTCGCCTTGACCGCTCCGATCACGAACACGGCCGCGACGGTCACCGCCATGATGGGCGTCAGCAGAACGGCAAGGACATCCACGCCTGGCGCCCCGACCTGGAACGTGAGGATCTCGAAGCTGTAGTCGACGGATGCTGCGCCGAAATGCGCCAGCCACATGAACGGCGTCGCTGCGACGGATTCGATCTGCACCCCACGCCCGGTCTGCTGCGTGAGGAACCCGAGAAGATGCTGGTCTGCACCGAGCAGGAAGAGCAGAAGCACGATCGCCGCGCATGCGCCGACGGCTGCCAGGAGGATCCGGATGCGCCCCCGCGCGGCGACCATCGCGGCCAGCACGAGCGCGCCTGGCCAGATCTTGATCCATGCCGCGACCGTGAGCAGCGCCGTCGCGACGACAGGGCGCTTGATCAGCCAGAGCCCGCCGATCACCGCGAGCGCCACCGTCACGGCGTCGATCCGGTAGATGCCGATCGGTCCGAGCAGCAGCAGCGCCGCGGTCCAGAACCATCCGGCCGAACGCCGCGAGGCTGTACCGCTGCGCCCGACGAGTACGCCGAAGGCGACAGCATCCACTGCCGTCACCAGCACCGCCCAGCCGATCAGATATGCGCCCGAGGTGCCGACGAACCCGACCAGCGGCCACGCCAGCAGCTTCGCGAGCAGCATGGGCAGCAGCGCCAGCTGCGGGTACACCCACGACTCCGTGATCCCCACGATCGCACCGCCTGACACCGCCGCGGTCGACCATGGCTCGTAGACGAGCACCACATCGCCCATCGGCTGGGTCGGATACACCCACCCCAGCCACGCGACCAGCACATGGACGGCGAGGAATGCGGCCCACAGGAGCGTCGTACGCGGCCTCACGACAGCAGGTCTTCGATGGCTGCCGGTAGCGCTTCGGCGACATCGAGCGCGACGATCGGATGGCCGTGAGCGCCCGTGGCCGATCCGGACGCGAGCGTTGCGGCGTGCCCGTGCAGCCATGCCGCCGCTGCCGCGGCCTCTGCCACCGAGGCGTCCGGCGCGGCCGCGAGGAGTGCGCCGATCACACCGGCGAGCACGTCACCGGCGCCGGCCGTCGCCAGCCAGGCGGGCGCGCACGCGACCGAGAGCACGCGGGCGCCGTCGGATGCCGCGACCAGGGTCGTCGACCCCTTCAGCAGGACAGTACGACCGAGGACGTGCGCTGTCTCGGCGACATCGACGACGCGATCACCGGTGCCATCCGGCGGCAGGTTCAGCAGTTCCCGCAGCCGCGCGAACTCACCGGCGTGCGGGGTGACGACGAGAGGCGCCGAGGCCGTCAGCGCGAGATCGAGCGCTCCTGCATCGACCACGACCGGGGCTGGACCGTTCAGGATGTCGCGCAGTGCCCGCTCCTCGTCCGGTGAACGGTCGCCGGCATCCGTGCCGGAGCCGATGACCCAGGCACCCACACGGGTACGTCCGATGTCTGCTGCGGCGACCGTCTCGGGACGACGGGCGATCACGGCATCGGCAGCGCGCCCCTCGCCGACGAAGCGGACGTACCCGGCACCCGCGCGCCAGGCCGCTTCCACACCCAGCACGGCTGCACCCGGATACGCGTTCGAACCGGTGCGCAGCGCGACGACCCCGCGCGAGTACTTGTCATCGCCCTGACCAGGAATCCGCAGCAGACGCGCGGCGTCGGCGCTGGACCATTCGCGGACGTCGACCATGCTTCCACGCTAGCGCGCCTCGTGCTCGCCAGCGGCACTACGGTCGAAGAGTGAGTCACCTCTTCTCCCCTCTCAGCATCCGCTCCGCCACTTTCCCGAATCGCCTGTGGGTATCCCCCATGTGCATGTACAGCGCCGTCGACGGCGTCGTGCAGGAGTGGCACCACACGCACCTGACCCAGTTCGCCTCTGGAGGCGCCGGCCTCGTCGTCGCCGAGGCGACCAGCGTCGTCCCCGAGGGGCGCATCTCGCCGCGTGACACCGGCATCTGGAACGATGAGCAGCGCGACGCCTGGGCGCCGATCGTCGATGCGATCCACCACCGCGGTGGGCTCGCCGGCATCCAGCTCGCACACGCCGGACGCAAGGCGTCGACCTGGTGGCCGTGGGCCGAGCAGCGCGGGTCGGTGTCCGCAGCAGAGGGCGGCTGGACGAGCACGGCTCCGTCCGCAGTGGCGTTCGAAGGATTCGCGACGCCGGCCGCGCTGGACGGCGACGGCATCGAGCGGGTCGTCGACGGATTCCGTACCGCGGCGCGGCGTGCGCTGGATGCCGGGTTCGACGTCCTCGAGGTGCACGGCGCCCACGGCTACCTGCTGCACCAATTCCTCTCGCCGCTGTCGAACCAGCGCACGGACGAGTACGGCGGTTCGCTCGACAATCGCGCACGACTGCTGTTGCGCGTCGTGGATGCGGTGCGCGAGGCCGCGGGCGACGCGGTACCGCTGTTCGTGCGGATATCCGCCACCGACCACGCCGAGGGCGGCTTCACTGCGGACGAAGCGGCAGTGGCCGCCGGCTGGGCGATCGAGCACGGGGCCGACCTCATCGACGTCTCCAGCGGCGGACTCGTCGCGCATCAGCGGATCGACGTGCACCCTGGCTACCAGGTGCCGCTGGCCGAGACTGTCCGCCAGGGCGGGCGGATCCCGGTCTCGGCCGTCGGACTCATCACCGCGGCGGAGCAGGCGGAGCGCGTACTCGCCGACGGCGCGGCCGACGCCATCTTCGCCGGTCGGGAATGGCTGCGCGACCCGCACTTCGGTCTGCGGGCCGCGCACGAGCTCGACGACACGGTCACATGGCAGCCGCAGTACCTGCGGGCGCGCTGGCGCTGAGCGCTCGGCGCGGGTCGCTACCTGCCGTGCACACGGCGGGTGGCGTCCTGCACCTCTCCGACGAGCTCCTCCAGGATGTCCTCGAGGAACAGCACCGCGGTGGTCTCGCCCTCCGCGTTGCGGACCTTCGCCAGGTGGCGCCCGGCGCGACGCATGACCGCGAGGGCGTCCTCCAGATCGGTGTCCTCCTGCACCGGCACCATGTGGTGGATGCGCTTGGACGGGATGGGCACCGCAGTCGTAGTCGCGGCATCCGCCCCCTCCGAGACCCGGAGGATGTCCTTGAGATGCACATATCCCACGGGTGCACGCCCCTGGTCGACGATCACGTATCGGGAGAATCCGTAGCGGGCGACCGCACGCTCGATGTCATCCGGAGTCGACGTCTCCGGCAGTGTGACCAGGTCGCCGAGCAGCACTGCGACGTCGCGCGCCTTCTTGTCGGTGAACTCGACCGCCTTCGAAACCGTGCCTGACGCGTCCGTGAGCACGCCTTCGCGACGCGATTGACTGACGATCGTGGCGACCTCATCGATCGTGAAGGTCGATGCCGCTTCGTTCTTGGGCTCCACGCGGAACAGGCGCAGCACACCGTTGGCGGCGGTGTTGAGCACCCAGATCACCGGGTGGAAGACCTTCGAGATCCACACCAACGGCGGCGCGAGGATCAGCACGGCACGGTCGGGCAGCGAGAACGCGAGGTTCTTCGGCACCATCTCGCCGAAGACCACGTGCAGGTACGACACGATCAGCAGCGCGCCGACGAACGCCACGACGTCGACGACGGCATCCGTCCAGCCGAAGGCGTACATCGGGATTCCGAGCAGGTGGTGGATCGTGGGCTCGGAGACGTTCAGGATCAGCAGCGAGGAGATCGTGATGCCGAGCTGCGATGTCGCGAGCATGAGGGTCGCGTGCTCCATGGCGTAGAGCGCGGTCTTCGCGGAGCGCGAGCCCCGTTCTGCGCGCGGTTCGATCTGCGAGCGGCGGGCCGAGATCACCGCGAACTCGGCGCCGACGAAGAAGGCGTTCGCGACGAGCAGGATCACGAGCCAGACGATTCCCATCCAGTCGCTCATCGCGTCACCTCCTCACTTGCGACGTCGACCGGCACCGGCGTGTACCGGATGCGGTCGACACGGCGGCCGTCCATGCGGACGACCTGCAGTACACCCGAGTCAAGGGTGACCTCGTCACCGTTGGCCGGCACGCGTTCCAGAACGCTCATGACATAACCGCCCACGGTGTCGTACACGTCTCCCTCCGGCACGAGCACGCCCGTGCGACTTCGCAGTTCATCCGGACGCAGCTCGCCGGGGAAGGTGATGGAGTCTCGGCCGCGGACGACGCCGGCGCGACTGCGATCGTGCTCGTCCGACACCTCGCCGACGATCTCCTCCACAAGATCCTCGAGCGTGACGATTCCGGCGGTTCCGCCGTACTCGTCGACGACGATCGCGAGCTGGTAGCCCTTCGCACGGAGCTCGGAGATCAGCACGTCGAGGTGGACGGTCTCCGGTACCCGCAGCGGCTCGGTCGCCAGCGCGCCGACGGGAACCTCGGTGCGACGCTCGCGTGGCACGGAGACTGCAGCCTTCAGGTGCACGACACCCGTGATGTCGTCGAGGTCGTCGTCGTAGACGGGAAAGCGACTGTGGCCGGTGCGGCGAGCGAGCTGGATGACATCCTCGGCTGAGTCGCCGGCTGCGATGGCGTGCATGCTCGGCCGGGGCGTCATCACATCGTCGGCGGAGAGCCGCGAGAACGTGAGAGTGCGATCGAGCAGGCTGGCGGTGTCCGCTTCGAGCACACCGGCGCTGGCGGATCGGCGCACGAGCGAGGAGAGCTCCTCAGCCGTGCGCGCACCGGACAGTTCCTCCTTGGGCTCGACTCCCATCGAGCGCAGGATGCCGTTGGCGCTGCCGTTGAGCAGCACGATGGCGGGCTTGAAGACCGTCGTGAACGCCACCTGGAACGGCACGACGAGCTTCGCCGTAGCCCGAGGCAGCGCGAGGGCGAAGTTCTTCGGCACCAGTTCGCCGAGGATCATCGAGAGCACCGTCGCGATGAACATGGCGACCACTGTCGCGATGGGGTGAACCGCGCCTTCGGCGATCCCCCAGGAGATGAGCACCGGTGAGAGCAGGTTCGACAGCGCCGGCTCCATCGTGTAACCGGTCAGCAGCGTGGTCAGGGTGATGCCGAGTTGCGCGGATGAGAGATGCGTCGAGGTGTGCCGCAGCGCACCGATCGTGATGGCGAGCCGTGATTCGCCTCTGGCCTGACGAGCCTCGAGTTCGGCGCGATCCAGATTCACGAGTGCGAACTCGCTCGCGACGAACAGTCCCGTTCCCACCGTGAGCAGAAGCCCCACGCCCAGCATGACGTAGTCCATCAGCAGTTCCCCTCCTCAAGAAGCAGGGGCCGGCAGTGGGGCGATGTACTACAACTGGGAGGGTCGTCCATGGTGCATCGATTCTACAGATTCTCGACGGTGTCGAAGCTGTGTCCCCGACTATTCCTGACGGCGCAGCATCAGCTTCCGCGGCTACCAGCTGACCGGCAGAGCCTTGCCCTCTTCGTAGCCGGCGGCGGACTGGCGTCCGACCAGTGCGCGGTCGTGGAATTGCGGCACCGTCGCCGCGCCCGCGTACGTGAACGAGGACCGAACGCCCGACGTGATCATGTCGAGCAGGTCCTCCAGCCCCGGCCGCAGAGGGTCGAGGTAGATCTTCGACGACGAGATGCCCTCGGCGAACAGTTCCTTGCGCGCACGCTCGTACGCATCGAGCCGCCCGAACCGCGCCTGCACGGCCTTGGTCGACGCCATGCCCCACGACTCCTTGTAGATGCGACCGTCGGCGTCGCTCTGCAGCTGGCCAGGGGCCTCGATCGTTCCGGCGAACCAGGAGCCGATCATGACGGATGCCGCGCCGGCTGCGAGCGCGAGCGCGACGTCGCGCGGGTAGCGCACTCCCCCGTCCGCCCAGACGTGGGCGCCCAGTTCGTGCGCGGCCTGCGCCGTCTCGAGCACCGCGGAGAACTGCGGACGTCCGACCGCCGTCATCATGCGCGTGGTGCACATGGCGCCCGGCCCCACCCCGACCTTGAGGATCGACGCTCCGGCATCCACGAGGTCATTCGCGCCGTCGGCGGTGACGATGTTGCCCGCGACCAGCGGGATGCCGAGGTTCAGAGCCGCGACGGTCGCGAGTGCGCGCAGCATCCCCTCCTGGTGGCCGTGCGCTGTGTCGAGAACGAGCACATCGACGCCGGCGGCGGCGAGCGCCTTGGCCTTGGCCGCCACGTCGCCGTTGATTCCGATCGCGGCGCCCACCGCCAGCCGCCCGTCCGCATCGACCGCCGGTGTGTACAGCGTCGAGCGCAGCGCGCTGCGTGCGCTCAGCGTGCCGATCAGGTGGCCGTGCCGCTGGATCGTGACGAGTTCGGCGCCCGTCGCGGTGATGACGTCGAAGGCGGCGCGTCCGCTCGTGACGTCGTCGGCGTCCAGCGCCGGGGTGCCCACGTGCACGAGATCTCCCAGCTGCGCATCCGGAAGGGCCGTCGCGAGCCTGGTGGCCGGCAGGATGCCGCGCACTGCCGATGCCTCGACCACTGAGCCTGCGACGCCCTCGGCGACCACGATGCCGTGACCCGCCGTGGCGGGCATCAGATGGAGCGCTTCGGCGACGGTGGCCGAGGGCGGAAGCACGAGCGGCGTGTCCCATGCGACCGGTTGACGCTTCACATCGCGGATGGCGGCATCCAGATCCTGCAGCGGCATGTCCTGCGGGAGGATCCCCAGACCGCCGCGCCGGGCGAGCACTGCGGCGAGCCTTGGGCCAGTGACCGAGTTCATGTTCGACGCCACCAGCGGGATCGTCGCCGGCGTGCCGTCGCGCGGCGTCAGATCGACCTCGAGCCTGCTGGTGATGTCGGAGCGACGTGGCACCAGGAAGACGTCCGAATAGGTGAGATCCACGGCTGGTTGCTCGCTGACGAACTTCATACCCCCACGGTAGCTTCACCACGGCCGGATCGGGCAGCCGCACTCGCGTATCCGTGCACGAGAACACGTTAGGCTAGACGGTAGAGCGCGCTGACCCGGGGGCCTCCCGTTTCGCGCGTGGACAAAAGCTTCAGCGATGAAAGAGGGCGATAGCGCGTGGCGAACCAGGTGGCCGGCGTCGGGAGTTCAGACGACGGAGATTTCGGAGCCAACTCGTGGCTCGTCGACGAACTCTACGAACAGTTCAAGATCGATCGCAACTCCGTCGACAAAGAGTGGTGGCCGATCCTGGAGACCTACAAGCCGGATGCTTCGTCCTCGCCGGCCGCGTCGGCATCCGCACCGCCCTCCGGGGCTGCGTCCGCCGCAGCCGCCGAGCACCCGGTGACCGCGCCGATCCCGGTGATCGGCTCGCAGCCCGTCGCCCGCACCACGGCGAAGCCCGCTGCCCCGGCGCCGATCCCCGCCCAGGCCCCGAAGCCGGAGGCCAAGGCGGCCGAGGAATCGGCCGATGAGGACAAGGCCACTCCGCTTCGCGGAATGTCGAAGACCCTCGCGGCGAACATGGACCAGTCGCTGACGGTTCCGACCGCGACCAGCGTCCGCACCATCCCGGCGAAGCTGATGATCGACAACCGCATCGTCATCAACAACCACATGTCGCGCTCGCGCGGCGGCAAGATCAGCTTCACGCACCTCATCGGCTGGGCTCTGATCCAGACGCTGAAGGAGTTCCCGAGCCAGAACGTGTTCTACGCCGAGATCGACGGCAAGCCCTCCGTCGTCGCGCCGGCTCATGTGAACCTCGGCATCGCGATCGATCTGCCCAAGCCCGATGGCACCCGTGCCCTGATGGTGCCGAGCATCAAGCGCGCTGACACGCTGACCTTCACCGAGTACCTGTCCGCCTACGAAGACCTCGTCACCAGGGCGCGCGCCAACAAGCTGACCGCCGGTGACTTCGCCGGCACCACGGTGTCACTGACCAACCCCGGCGGCATCGGCACCGTGCACTCCGTGCCGCGGCTCATGAAGGGCCAGGGCTGCATCATCGGCGCCGGCGCCCTCGAGTACCCCGCCGAGTTCCAGGGCGCGAGCGGGAGGACGCTCGCCGAACTCGGCATCGGCAAGACCATCACCCTCACCAGCACCTACGACCACCGCGTCATCCAGGGTGCCGGCTCCGGCGAGTTCCTCAAGAAGGCGCATGAGCTGCTTCTCGGCGAACGCGGATTCTACGACGACATCTTCGCGGCGCTGCGCATCCCGTACGCGCCGATCCGCTGGAACGCCGACATCGCAGTCGACCTCGCCGAGCGCGTCGACAAGCAGTCCCGCGTGCAGGAGCTGATCAACTCCTACCGCGTCCGCGGTCACCTGATGGCCGACATCGATCCGCTGCAGTACGTGCAGCGCTCGCACCACGACCTCGAGATCGAGAGCCACGGCCTCACCTTCTGGGATCTCGACCGGGAGTTCGTCACCGGCGGCTTCGGCGGCAGGCGCGTCATGAAGCTGCGCGACATCCTCGGTGTGCTGCGCGACTCGTACTGCCGCACACTCGGCATCGAGTACATGCACATCCAGGACCCTGAGCAGCGTCGCTGGTTCCAGGAGCAGGTCGAGGTCAAATACCAGAAGCCCGGCCATGACGAGCAGCTGCGCGTGCTCCGCAAGCTCAACGAGGCCGAGGCGTTCGAGACGTTCCTGCAGACCAAGTTCGTCGGCCAGAAGCGCTTCTCGCTCGAGGGCGGCGAATCGCTGATCCCGCTGCTCGACGAGATCCTCCAGGGCGCCGCCGCAGGCGGACTCGAGGGCGCCGCGATCGGAATGGCCCACCGCGGTCGGCTGAACGTGCTCACCAACATCGCCGGCAAGACCTACGGACAGGTGTTCCGCGAGTTCGAGGGTCTTCAGGCCACCGGCAACAAGCGCGGCTCCGGCGACGTGAAGTACCACCTCGGAACCCAGGGCACGTTCATCGCCGACGACAAGTCCGAGCTGCCGGTCTACCTCGCGGCCAACCCCTCGCACCTGGAGACCGTCGACGGCGTGCTCGAGGGCATCGTGCGCGCCAAGCAGGACCGCAAGCCCATCGGCACGTTCTCCTGGCTGCCGATCCTCGTGCACGGCGACGCGGCCTTCGCCGGCCAGGGCGTCGTCGTCGAGACGCTGCAGATGGCGCAGCTGCGCGGTTACCGCACCGGTGGCACCATCCACGTCGTCGTCAACAACCAGGTCGGCTTCACCACGACGCCGACGGATGCGCGCACCTCGGTGTACGCGACCGACGTCGCCAAGACGACCCAGGCACCGATCTTCCACGTCAACGGCGATGACCCCGAATCGGTCATCCACGTCGCGCAGCTCGCCTTCGAATACCGTGAGCGCTTCCACCGCGACGTCGTGATCGACCTCGTCTGCTACCGCCGTCGCGGCCACAACGAGGGTGATGACCCCTCGATGACGCAGCCGCTCATGACCGACCTCATCCAGGAGAAGCGCTCGGTGCGCAAGCTCTACACCGAGGCCCTGGTCGGCCGCGGTGACATCACCGAAGAAGAGTACGACCAGGCCAAGGACGACTTCCAGCGCCGTCTCGAGGTCGCATTCGCCGAGACGCATGCGGCGGAGACCGGCGCGACGCCGATCGCTCCGGATCTCGTCCCCGTCGACGAGATCACCGGCGAGCCGGATGTGACCGGTGTCTCCACGGAGGTCGTGAATCTCATCGGAGAGGCGTTCGCCAACAAGCCGGAGGGCTTCACCGTGCACCCGAAGATCCAGCAGCTGCTGGACAAGCGGGTCGAGATGACGCGCAGCGGCAACATCGACTGGGGCTTCGGCGAGCTGCTCGCGTTCGGCTCGCTGCTCGTCGAGGGCACCCCGGTGCGCCTCGCTGGTCAGGACTCCAGGCGCGGCACCTTCGTGCAGCGTCACGCCGTCATGCACGACCGCGCGAACGGCCAGGAGTGGCTGCCGCTGGCGAACCTCTCCGAGAACCAGGGGCGCTTCTTCGTCTACGACTCCTTGCTGAGCGAGTACGCCGCGATGGCGTACGAGTACGGCTACTCGGTCGAGGCACCCGAGGCGCTGGTGCTGTGGGAGGCCCAGTTCGGCGATTTCGCCAACACCGCGCAGGCCGTCATCGACGAGTACATCTCGTCCGCCGAGCAGAAGTGGGGCCAGCAGTCCAGCGTCACGCTGCTGCTGCCGCACGGCTACGAGGGCCAGGGACCGGATCACTCGTCGGCACGCATCGAGCGCTTCCTGCAGCTGTGCGCGCAGGACAACATGACCGTCGCCCGTCCGTCGACTCCCGCCTCGCACTTCCACCTGCTGCGGCGCCAGGCCTACGCCCGTCCTCGCCGCCCGCTGATCGTGTTCACGCCGAAGGCGATGCTGCGTCTTCGCGGTGCGACCAGCAAGGTCGAGGACTTCACCCAGGGACGCTTCGAACCGGTGATCGACGACCACCGCGAGTTGAACCGCGAGAGCGTGAAGCGCGTGCTCGTGCACTCGGGCAAGGTGCACTGGGATCTTCGCAGCGAGCTCGACAAGAACCCGAACCCCGAGGTCGCCCTGGTGCGGCTCGAGCAGCTGTACCCGACGCCGATCGACGAGCTCAAAGCGATCACGAACACCTACCCCAACGCCGAACTGGTGTGGGTTCAGGAAGAGCCGGAGAACCAGGGAGCGTGGCCCTTCCTCGCTCTCGCGTTCGCAGCGGTCCGCGAGCGCGGTTTCCGCGTGGTCTCGCGCGCGGCCTCCGCGTCGCCTGCGGCCGGTTCCTCCAAGGTGCACGCCGCCGAGCAGGCCGACCTGCTCAAGCGCGCGCTCAGCCTCTGACCCGGAGGCCCGCTGCTCAGTACCAGATGCCGAGCAGCGGGACCTCTGCGGCGCGGAATGCGTCGTCGACGGATGCTGCGACCTCGGCGGTGACGTTCAGCCGGCCTGCGGCGCGCAACTGCACTGCGCTCACTCCCCCGGCATACAGGGCCGACAGCGTCGCCACGTCGAGGATCACGTCCGCCGCGGCATCCTCCACGGGGGTCACCGTCGCTGACCCGCCGTCGGCGGTGAGCCGCCAGGAACCGTCCGCGAAGCCGAGCGAGTCGGCCACGCGGAGCACCAGGTCGATCGGCGCGCGGTATGTGCGCGCGGAGAGCGCTGCGGGAACATCGAGGATGCGCAGCCAGCCGTGATCGTGCACGACGACATCCACACCGCGGCGGTCCGTGACGAGCCACGGCAGCGGATCATCGATCGGGCGGAGGTCGACGCGCACCTTGTCGACAAGGTCGTGCTGCAGCGCGAAGCCCCAGAGCGCGGTGAGCGCGTCCGATGTGACTGCAGCGAGGTGGAAGATCACCATCTCGAACCGGAATGCGCCGGGGATCTCGGCGAGTTTGTATGCCATCACACCCCGCACCGCCCCGCTCTCGTCGAGATAGCGGATGCCGCGCACCGCCGCCGCATCCGGGTGCTCCGGTGTGAGCCCCGCCACTCGTTCCCACCGCAGCTTCCAGCCGGCGATCTGCCCTGAGCGCTGTGTGCGTGCGACCTCGTGCATCGCCGACAGATGATCCCTCAGCGTCTCCTTGTCGATGTACTCGACTCGGCCGGGGAGCGCGGTCGCGGCCCATCCGGCGCGACGGGTGTCGACGGTGATACGGGCGACGGGGACGGCGGGCGCGAAACCGTAACGGCCGTAGATGGTGGCCTCGGATGCGGTGAGACCGGCGATAGGGGTGCCGGCGGAAGCCGCGGCTCGCAACTCCCCCTCCAGCAGCGCGCGTGCGATGCCGCGCCGGCGGTGCGTGCCGGAGACCGTCACGGAGCTGATCGCCCACATGTCGACCTCGCCGCCGGGGACTGTGAGCGGTGTGATCCAGGAGTTCACCGTCGCCACAGGCAGAGTGCTCTCCTCGGCGCCGCCCTCGAACACGCCGATGTTGCGCCGGTCCTTCAGCGCGTCGGTCGTCGACGCGACCGCCTCGGCAGTGGGCTCGGAGTCGAGGAAGCCCCGTGCGTCGGCACGGAAGAACGCCTCGGCCTCAGCCGGTGACGACATGTCGATGATCCGGTACGTGAGGCGCTGGCCTGCCAGCCGCTCGACGGACGTGGGGTCGGCTGGGATGCTGCGCGCGTCGGTCATCCCTCCACCCTAAAGGCAGCAGCCGCCGACGTCAGAGCGTCGGCTCAGTGCGCAGCGACCTGAGCAGCGCGCAGCTTGGCGAGCACCAGATCGCGCAGCTCCTCCGGAGCCGTCTCCTTGCACGCACGTGCCACGACCTCTGTGAGGGTGCTCGCGACGAGAGCCTCACCCTGGCAGGACGGGCAGTTCTCGATGTGCTCGCGGATCTGGGTGTGCTCGGTCTTGCACACTTCGTTGCGGAGGTACTCCTCCAGATCCTGACGGGCTTTGTCGCAACCGCAGTCGCTCATTTCTTGCTCCTCGTACCAGCCGCGGCGATTCCTCGCTCAGCGGCATAATCGGACAGCAACTCGCGCAGCATTCGCCTGCCACGGTGCAGGCGGCTCATCACGGTGCCGATGGGGGTCTTCATGATGTCGGCGATCTCCTGGTACGCGAATCCCTCCACGTCAGCCAGGTAGACCGCAAGTCGGAAGTCCTCGGGGACCTCCTGCAGGGCATCCTTCACGACGGATGCCGGCATGCGGTCGATCGCCTCGGCCTCAGCCGAGCGGCTGTGCGTCGCCGTGGTCGATTCCGCACCGCCCATCTGCCAGTCCTCGAGTTCGTCGATCGTGCCCTGGAACGGCTCGCGCTGCTTCTTTCGATAGATGTTGATGTAGGTGTTCGTGAGAATTCGGTACAGCCAGGCCTTCAGATTGGTGCCCTGGGTGAAAGAGGCCCACGATGCGAAAGCCTTCACGAAGGTCTCCTGCACGAGGTCAGCAGCATCGGCGGGGTTGCGCGTCATGCGCATAGCCGCCGCATACAGCTGATCCATGAAGGGGATCGCCTGTTCCTCGAACTCGCGCCGAGCGTCGCCGACCGTGTCGGCGGGTGCCATGTCATCCATCACGGGCCAGTCTAGGCCGGTGATGTCTGTGATCCCGCTTTCCAGCGTTGCGAGCATTCGTACTCCTTCTCGGCGCGTGCCCCGCCGTTCACTAAGGTGGAACCGATGAGCGACACTCGGTATTCCACCTCCCCTGCCAGGGGCGCCTACAGTGCGCCCGTAGCCGCCGGTGCTGTGCACTCGACGCTGACCATTCCCGGGTCGAAGTCGCTCACCAACCGCGAACTGATCATCGCCGCGATCGCAGACGGCCCCGGTCGGCTGACCGCGCCGCTGCACTCGGACGATTCTCGGCGCATGGTCGACGCGCTGCGCTCGCTGGGCGTCAGCATCGAGGAGATAGACGGTGAAGGCGAGTTCGGGCCTGATCTGCTCGTGACCCCAGGGCATCTGCGCGGCGGCAGCACGGTCGACTGCGGGCAGGCGGGCACGGTCATGCGCTTCATCGCGCCGATCGCCGGCCTCGCCGCCGAGGACGTCCATCTCACCGCGCATGAGACCGCGCTGCATCGCCCCATGGGCGCGATGATCACCGCACTTCGTGATCTCGGTGTCGACATCGATGACGAGGGCACTTGGTCTCTCCCGTTCACCATTCGCGGTCATGGCCGCATCCGCGGGGGGCGGATCGAGATCGACGCCTCCGCATCGAGTCAGTTCGTCTCCGGTCTGCTGCTGGCCGCTCCGCGATTCGATGTCGGCCTTCACCTCGTGCACACCGGCGAGCACCTGCCGAGTCTTCCGCACATCGACATGACCATCGAGTCGCTGAGTCGCCGCGGCATCCGAATCGAGCGACCCGCCGCCGGGGAATGGCTCGTCGAGGCCGGCGTCCCGCGGGCGAAGGAGATCGCGATCGAGCCCGATCTCTCCAATGCGGCCCCGTTCCTCGCCGCGGCGATGGTGACCGGCGGTGAGGTCTCGGTCACGGGCTGGCCGCTGCACTCGACTCAGCCCGGTGCGCTGCTGCCCGACATCCTGCAGGCGATGGGTGCGCACGTCGGCCGCCACAGCGGCACGATGACCGTGCGCGCCGGCGACGGCATCCGCGGGCTCGATCTCGACCTCTCAGCGGCCAGCGAGCTGTCCCCCACCATCGTCGGACTCGCCGCGTTCGCGGACAGTCCGACGACGATCCGCGGGATCGGTCACATCCGCATGCACGAGACCGACCGCATCGCGGCACTGATCGGCAATCTCACCGCACTCGGCGGCGAGGTGGAGGAACTGTCGGATGGTATGCGGATCATCCCGCGTCCGCTGCACGGCGGAACCTGGTCCTCTCACCACGACCACCGCATCGCGACCACCGGCGCTCTGGTCGGACTGCGCGTACCCGACGTCAGGATCGACGACATCGGCACGACGGCGAAGACCCTCCCGGAGTTCACGCAACTCTGGGAACGGATGCTGGGGGGCGCCTCCGCGTGAGCTGGCTCGACCCTGACGATGACCTCGACGGTGACTTCGAGGACTTCGACGAGAGCAGCATCCGGATGCGTCCCAACCCCAAGGCGAACCGTCCGCGCACGAAACGTCGCCCTGCCCACGAGGATGCGCAGATCGGCCGGGTGCTCGGTGTCGATCGTGGCCGCTACAGCGTGATGATCGACGAGGGCGCCGTGGATGAGCGCACGATCACGACCACGCGGGCGCGAGAGCTCCGCCGCATGCCCATCGTCACCGGCGATCAGGCCCGCGTTGTGGGTGACACTTCTGGCGATGAGGGCACCCTGGCGCGCATCGTCGGGATCGTCGAACGTTCGTCGCTGCTGCGACGCAGCGCGGACGACACCGACCAGGTGGAGCGCGTGATCGTCGCCAACGCCGATCAGATGCTCATCGTCGTCGCCGCCGCCGATCCTGAGCCGCGTGCACGACTGGTCGACAGATACCTGGTGGCGGCTCTGGATGCCGGCGTCCGTCCGCTCCTCGTCGTCACCAAGACCGACCTCGCCGACCCGGCGCAGTTCCTGTCGCACTTCGACGGACTCGACCTGCGTGTGTTCACGAGTGCGCAGGAGAAGATGCCGACCGATGAGATCGGCGCGGCGCTGATCGGGCACTCGACCGTGTTCGTCGGACACTCGGGCGTCGGCAAGTCGACGCTCGTGAACGCGCTCGTGCCGTCGGCAGGACGGGCGACCGGACATGTGAACCAGGTCACGGGGCGAGGCCGTCACACCTCCTCTTCGACCGTCTCGCTGCGCTACGTGAGCCCCGAGGGCACCGGATGGGTGATCGACACGCCGGGTGTGCGCTCGTTCGGGCTGGGGCACGTCGACACGGCGAACATCCTCGCCTCGTTCACCGAACTCGCCGAGATCGCCGAGAGATGCCCCCGCGGATGCACGCACCTCAGCGATGCCCCCGACTGCGCGTTGATCGAGGCGGCCGAGCGCGGCGAACTGAGTCCGGCCACCCTTTCGCGTCTGGATTCGCTGCAGCGCCTGCTGCAGACGTTCGCCGACAAGGCGGAGGCCAATCCGGGCTCACCCGGTCGATAGGCTGGAGAGCGTGACGAATCTGCGCCTCGAACCCGGTACCGCCGCCCCCGACTTCTCGCTGTCCGACCAGGACGGCAGCGAGGTCGCACTCTCCGACCTCCGCGGTCAGAAGACGATCCTCTACTTCTATCCGGCGGCGATGACACCCGGATGCACGACCCAGGCATGCGACTTCAGAGACAGCATCGCGTCCCTGCAGGGCGCCGGCTACCGCGTCGTCGGCATCTCGCGCGACGAGCCGTCGAAGCTGGCCGAGTTCCGCGATCGCGACGGCCTCACCTTCACGCTGCTGAGCGACCCGGACCATGCCGTGCACTCCGCCTACGGCGTGTGGGGCGAGAAGATGAACTACGGCAAGGTCATCGAGGGCGTGATCCGCTCGACCTTCGTGCTCGACGAGGACGGCACGATCGCGCAGGCGCTCTACAACGTCAAGGCCACCGGCCACGTGGCACGTCTGAGGAAGATGCTGGGCATCGACGCCTGAGCGTCAGTCCTCAGCCGGTTCTTGCATCGAGCCGACGCTCTCGCTGCGCGCGCTCGCGATGAGCAGCAGGAATCCGATGATCCCCGGCAACCCGACCCCGAGCACGAACGCCCACAGCACCGGCTGAACGGTCAGCGACGCCAGTGCGAGCGCCACGGCGAGCACCTGGAGCACGACGCCGCCGGAGCGGGCCCAGGTGCGTCCTCGGCGCGTGCCGAGCGCGAACGCGAACAGGGCGGCGGCGCCGATCAGGGTGAGCACGATGAGCGCGATCGCTGTGGGAAGCGATGCGGCCTCTCCGGCTCCGAGGCCGACGAGCTCGATCAGGGCGACGACGGTGAGCGCCACTCCCTCAAGCGCGAGCAGAGCCGCTGCGACGGTGGCCAGACGGGGTGAACGCAAGGTGTCTCCTGAGAAATCAGATCTGTAGGCACAAAATCCTTGATTTCGCGCCCGTGCTGTAACACAATGTTAACAGTCATGTGCTCCCACAGCGGCGTGGGGCGAGCAACCGCTCGCATCACTACGGTCGACGACACCCCGATTTCGCCGCCCATCACCGAGCCATCGCCCTGCGACCGCTCACGAGAATCCACACCGAGGAGCCCCCATGGACTGGCGCGACAAAGCCGCCTGCCTGACTGTCGACCCTGAGCTGTTCTTCCCCGTGGGGAACACCGGTCCGGCCGTCGATCAGATCGAGAAGGCGAAGACCGTCTGCGCCACCTGCACGGTGACCGAGGTCTGCCTGCAGTACGCACTGGAGACCAGCCAGGACTCCGGCGTATGGGGCGGCCTCTCCGAAGACGAGCGCCGCGCCCTCAAGCGTCGCGCGGCGCGCGCGCGCCGCGCTTCCTGAGCTTGGGCGTCCCCGACGGCCCGGGTTTCGACTCGGGCCGCTTCGCGGGCCTCACTCAACCTTGAGTCGGGTCAGGTCCGCTTCGCGGACGAGACCCGACTCAACTCAATGCTTCAACCAGCGCATCGGGATGTCGATCAGCACATCCGTGCCCTCGCCGTCGGCGCCGCGCCACTCGATGCTGCCGCCCAGCTCTCCCTGGATGAGCGTGCGGATGATCTGCGTGCCGAGGCCCTGACCGATCCGCCCCTCCGGGAGGCCGTGGCCGGTGTCGTGAACCGACACGTGCAGCTTCTCGTCGGTGCGCACTGCGTCGATCGTCACCATGCCCTCCTTGCCGGCCAGGCCGTGCTCGACGGCGTTCGTGACGACCTCCGTGAGCGCCAGCGCGAGAGGCGTGGCGTACTCGCTGGGCAGGACGCCGAAATGACCGGTCGACATCGTGCGCGCACGCGTGTTGGGCGCGGCGGCGACCTCGGCGACGAGCTTGAGCACCCGGTGGAAGACCTCATCGAAGTCGACGGTCTGCGTCAGCCCCTGCGCCAGCGTGTCGTGCACGACGGCGATGGCATCCACCCGCCTCATCGCCTGCGTGAGCGCATCACGCGCTTCATCCGAATGCGTGCGGCGTGCCTGGATGCGCAGCAGCGAGGCCACGGTCTGCAGATTGTTCTTGACGCGGTGATGGATCTCGCGGATCGTCGCGTCCTTGGTGATCAGCTCCTGCTCCTGGTGGCGCAGCTCACTCACATCACGGCACAGGATGATCGCGCCCACGCGGGTGCCGTGGTCCTTGAGCGGGATGGCACGCAGGGAGACGGTGACGCCGCGCGCCTCGATATCGGTGCGCCATGGCGCACGTCCGGTGACGACGACGGGAAGAGACTCATCGACCTGTCTGGTCGAGGGCAGGATGCGCGTGGTCACCTCGGCGAGCGACTCCCCCTCGAGCTCGTCGTCGAAGCCCATGCGGTTGAATGCCGAGAGCGCGTTGGGGCTCGCGAACGTCGTGATCCCGTCGACATCGATGCGGATGAGGCCGTCCGACGCGCGGGGAGCGCCGCGCCGCGGCGACGTGGGAGCGGCTGGGTCGGGGAACTCGCTGGACGAGATCATGCGGAACAGATCGTTCGCGCATTCGTCGAACGTGATCTGCTGCCGTGACGGGGTGCGGGTCTCGCCCAGATTGCTGTGGCGTGTGAGCACGCCGATCACAGGAGCTGGATTGCCGTCCTTGCCGCGCTCGCGAACGATCGGCACGGCGCGAAGCCTCGTCGGTGTCTCCTCGAACCAGTCGGGTGAAGAGGAATCGACGATCTGGCCGGAGTCGAAAGCACCCCGCACCTGCGTGCGCCACTGCTGTCGCACTCCCTCCCCGACGATGTCGCGGTAGAACAGCGTCGCGGCTCCGCTCGGACGTGCGTGGGCGACGGCGACGAAGGAACCGTCGTTCGTCGCGACCCAGATCACGATGTCGGCGGAGGCGAGGTCGGCGAGCAGCTGCCCGTCGCTCGCGAGTCTGTGCAGCCATTCGACATCATTGTCGTTCAAGCAGCCCTGGGCATGGACGAGATCACTGAGGGTGGACACCACACAAGCCTAATGGCGCGCGCCCGGACGCTCAGATCACGGGGACAGGCAGTTCAGAGCACGGCGAACGATGTGGCGCGCCAGCGGCGGTCAAGACCTTCCAGCCGGATCGCCACAGCCCTCGTGCGCCCTGGTCCCGCAACGACGACGACGGCCTCCACCACCCCGTCGGCGGGCACGGTCTCTCGGATGGAGAGCACTTCGAACACGGGCCGGACAGGAGGGACTCCGCGTGCGCTGCGAGCCCGTGCGGAGAGGTTCGCCCTGGCACCGAGCTTTCGGAACGCCTCTTCACTGAACCATCGTGCGAGCTGATCGATCTCACGTACGCCGGCGAAGACCTCGAGCACGCCCTGAGTGAGACTCCGCAGCAGCTGCGTGGGATTCGGCAGATCTGCTGCCGGAGTCGGCTGCGGGGCGAAGTACTCGTGAAGCGTCATCGTATTCACTTTCGGTTTCGATGCGTGCCAGTAGACCACGTCCCGCAGTCCTCGCGCCAGACCCGAAGCCCAAGTTGTGGATAACTCCCGCGGCATCCGCATGCTCTCCCCTACGCTCGTTCGCGTGCACTGGGATCGTCTGTTCGAAGACCTCGAAGGTCAGCTCGCCGCCGAATGGGAGGCCGAGCGCGCTGTGCTCGATGCAGAGTCGGAGCGGCTGCGCATCGCGAGACTCGGGCTGCGCGCACGCCTGCGCAGATTCGAGCACGATGCTGCGCTGGTCGGTCTGCGACTTGTCGACGGCGAGCGTCGATCCGTGCGCGTGCGCGTCGTCGGGGCGGATTGGATCGCCGCACAGCCTCCCGAGGGCGGTGGCGCCCTGATCGTGCCGCTCTCGGCGCTCACCGGTGTCGAGAGCACGCATGGTGCGCTGCTGGCGACGCTGGAGGACGCCGTGCTTCCGACCGATGAGCTGCGGGTGCGGATGACGCTGGGTTTCCTGATGCGAGACCTCGCGCGACGGCGCACGCCGTTGCACGTCGCGTTGCGCGACGGCGAACGTCTGCATGGCACCGTGGACCGCGCGGGCGCCGATCATCTCGATCTCGCCGTCCACGACGCCGGCCAGGCGCGACGCGCCGACGCCGTGCGGGCGTTCCGCATCGTCCCGTTCGACGCGGTGGTGTCGGCGCGAATGGACGGCGCGGTGCTCTGAAGGCGGTGCACTGATTCTGAAGGCGGTGCACTGTCTCTGACGTCGGCGCGGTGTCGCGCCGAAGCGGCGCCGGTCAGCGCGTGGGGCGCTGCGTGCCCCAGACCTCTGGGAAACTCGCCGCATCTGCCTGACGCCACAGCGCCATGCGCCGTGCCTCTTCGGTCTGCTCCGCCAGGTACTCGGCGATGCTGTCCTCTGCCACCCGCCAGCGCGCGGGCGCGCCCAGCTGCGCGCCGCGCAGCCTGCCGCTGATCACGAGTGCGACGACCTCATCGACGTCGATCGCGAGGAGCTCGGCGACCTGCGCGGGCGCGAGGAAGCGAGGAGCTGATGCGGGCGAATCGGCCATGACCTCATTGTCGCGCTTCCTGGACGCTTATATGCCCACGTGACCGCCCTGTGGATAACTTTCGACTCGAGTCGGGCGATTCTGTGACGATGTGTGCATGACGACCCAACCACGCGCACGGCGTGCCTTCTGGGGTGACATCCGTTTCCTGATCGGCATCGCCCTGGTGATCCTCTCCGTCGCCGGTGTCTGGCTGATCGTGTCATCGGCACGCCAGACGACGCCGGTGCTGCAGGCGGATCGGACGATCGCGCAGGGCGAGGCTCTCGTATCCGACGACTTCCGCGTCGTGGAGGTGAGCCTCGGCACCGTCGTCGACGGATACCTCGCGCCTCAGGATCTCGAGCCGGGCATGATCGCGGCCCGAACTCTCGCGGCCGGGGAACTGCTGCCGGTGACCGCTGCCTCCGATGCCCAGTCCGGCCGCACGACGAGCATCGTCATCGAAAGCAGCGTCGGCATACCCGAGAGCGTCGTGGTCGGAACACCGGTCGAGCTCTGGTACGCACCGCTGGTGGCGGAGTCCGACGAGTTCGACGCTCCGCGCATTCTCGTCGCCGACGTCGTGGTCGCCTCGATTCCCGACACCGACGGCATGCTCGCACAGCGCACCGCGATGCTCGAGATCGTGATCGATCGATCCGATGTGGCCGACGTCCTCGCTGCGATCACCGGCGGTGGCGCGCTGTCCGTGGTGCCGCTGGGGTACGCCTCGTGACCTCGGTGCTGATCGCTCTCGACGAGCCGAAGGCAACAGCGATCGGCGCGGATCTCGAACGCGACGGCATCCGGGTCATCGGCATCCTTCCGCCTGCCGAGCTCACTGTCTCGCTGCTGAGCGAGTCGGATGCCGTGATCCTCCCCGCCACGCGATCAGCGCTGACCAGTGAGCTGGTGCAGGCCTGCGATCGGAGCGGGGTGCGCATCATCACTCTGGGAACGGGCGACTCGCGACTGCTCGGCCGCTACGGGCTTCCGGAAGCCCTCCCCGAGGATGCCGACGCGTGGCAGATCGCAGACGCCCTCGCCGACGAGACCCCGATCACCACGACGCCTCAGACGCCGTCGAACCGGCGAGTGATCGCTGTCTGGGGGCCGCACGGCGCACCGGGACGCTCCACCGTCGCGATCCAGTTGGCCGTGGAGATGATGCGATCCGGCGGGTCCTGTGCGCTCGTCGACGCGGACACGGTCGCACCGTCACTCGCCCTGCTGCTCGGACTCGGCGACGATGCACCGGGGATCGCAGCAGCCTGCCGACGCGCGGAACTCGGCGGCCTCGATGCCGCAGAGCTCGCTCGCCTCGCCACGCGAGTCGAGACGAGTGCAGGGGGCCTGGAGGTCCTCGGCGGACTCAATCGCCCCTCCCGCTGGCCGGAACTCGCTGCCGGGCGGCTGCGGACGACTCTTCAGGTGTGCCGGGAGTGGGCGGACGTCACGATCGTCGACGTCTCGGCTGCCTTCGACGCCGACGAGGAGATCACCGACGATCTCGCCGGCCCGAGGCGCAATGCCGCCACCACGACCGTGCTGCGCGAAGCGGACGTCGTGGTGGCCGTCACTGCGGCCGACCCGCTTTCGGTGTCGCGGTTCCTTCGCGATCATGCCGAGCTGCGCAGACTCATCGGCCCGACCGCTCACGTCGCCGTCGTCGCGAATCAGGTGCGCCCCGGTCCGCTGGGGATCGACGCCCGTGGTCAGATCCGAGGCGCGCTGGAAAGGTTCGCCGGCATCACCGACGTCTCCTTCCTGCCCCTCGATCAGCGCGCGGCGGACGCCGCCCTGCTGCATGCGCGGCCGATGGCGGACATCACTCCGCGCTCCGCGCTGGTGGCAGCGATAAGGCGTCTCGTCGAGACGCTCGAGCCGGTCCGGCCGACCGGCTCGAAGGTCACTGCCGGTAGTCGGCGAGGAAGTTCCCGAGTCGCTCGATGGCTTCGCCCAGAACGCGGGGCTCTGGCAGCGTCACCACTCGGAAGTGGTCGGGAGTTGGCCAGTTGAACCCGGTCCCCTGCACGAGGAGGATGTGTTCGGCGACGAGCAGGTCGTAGACGAACTTGCTGTCGTCGCGGATCTCGTGCACGTTCGGGTCCAGCCGCGGGAAGGCGTACAGCGCACCGAGCGGCTTCACGCATGAGACCCCGGGGATCGATTCCAGACCCTCCCACGCGACGTCGCGCTGTTCATGCAGCCGGCCGCTGGATGAGATCAGAGCGTCGATGGACTGCACTCCGCTGAGCGCGGCCTGCACCGCGTGCTGCGCGGGGACATTCGGGCAGAGGCGGGTCGATGCGAGCAGCGTGATGCCCTCGAGGAACCCTTTGGCATGCTCCTGCGGCCCTGTGATCACCAACCAGCCGGAACGGAACCCTGCCACCCGGTACGTCTTGGACAGGCCGTTGAACGTCAGGCACAGCAGATCGGGGGCGAGCGTGGCGGTGGGGATGTGCACGGCATCGTCGAACAGGATCCGGTCGTAGATCTCGTCCGACAGGATCAGCAGTTCGTTCTCGCGAGCGATCTGAACGAGGCCTTCCAGTACCGATCGCGAATACACGGCGCCGGTCGGGTTGTTGGGGTTGATGATGACGATCGCCTTCGTGGCGGGCGTGACCTTGGAACGGATGTCTTCCAGATCCGGTTCCCAGCCGCTGAGCTCGTCGCAGATGTAGTGCACCGGAGTTCCGCCGGCGAGGCTCGTCATCGCGGTCCACAGCGGGTAATCCGGGGCAGGGATCAGCACTTCGTCGCCCTGGTCGAGGAGCGCCTGCATCGTCATCGTGATGAGCTCGGAGACGCCGTTTCCGAGATACACGTCCTCAGGTCCGAACGACGGGAAGCCCTCGATCTGCTCGTACCGGCTCACCACGGCGCGACGCGCGGAGATGATGCCCCGGCTGTCGCTGTAACCGTGCGAGGTCGGCAGCGCCGCGAGCATGTCGTGCACGATCTGATGCGGCGCCTCGAATCCGAAGATCGCCGGATTGCCCGTGTTGAGCTTGAGGACTTTGTGGCCCTCGGCCTCCAGCCGCGCCGCCTCGACGAGCGCTTTGCCGCGAATCTCGTACAGGACGTTCTTGAGCTTCGACGACTGGTCGAAGTGACGGGGAGGGGTCATTGCGAAAGCCTACCGGCTCTGGCCGGATGCTCAGCGCCGCTCAGGGCGCTGAGCTCAGCCGTCGATCACTTCTTCTTCTTGCCCTGCGCACGTCGCTGCTCGCGGTTGCCTGGGGCGGATGCCGGAGCATCCGTCCGCTGGTCGAAAGCACCGCGCGCGCCCTGCGCGGGTGCGGCCGGCGCTTCGCCCTCGGATGCCGCGGCTGCGGCGGCGGCCTGCCGAAGGCGGTCCGTCGCCGACTGCTGCACCTGACCACGATCGTTGCGGACTTCCACTTCACCCGCGTCGTTGGGCGCGGAGTACTCCAGCCGCTGCTCTCCGCCGTCGGTCGCGAGACCCTTCGCCTCGACCTCTGTGGCGTCGGAGTCGCCGGCGCGGCGCACCTCGACCTCGAGGTTGTAGAGGTAGCCGACCGACTCCTCCTTGATCTGGCCCATCATCGACTGGAACATCGCGAATCCCTCGCGCTGGTACTCGATCAGCGGGTCGCGCTGCGCCATCGCCCGCAGGCCGATGCCGTCCTTGAGGTAGTCCATCTCGTAGAGATGATCGCGCCAGCGACGATCGAGCACCTGCAGAACGACTCGGCGTTCCAGCTCGCGTGTGGCGGCCTCTCCGAGCGTGCTCTCACGCGTCTCGTATGCGATCTTGGCGTCCGAGAGCAGTTCGCGGGTGAGTCCCTCAGCATCGATGCCGCCCTTGCGGCCGCTGGCCTCTGCAACGACCTCATCGATCGTGACGCTGACGGGGTACAGCGTCTTCAGCTCGGCCCACAGAGCGTCGAAGTCCCAGCTCTCGTTGTGGCCGGAGCCGGTGTGATCGGTGACGACGCCGGTGATGGCATCCTCGACGAAGTGCTGCACCCGGCCGGCGATGTCGTCGCCCTGCAGGATGTGGCGGCGGTCGGCGTAGATCGCCTCGCGCTGACGGTTGAGGACGTCGTCGTACTTGAGGACGTTCTTGCGCATCTCGGCGTTGCGCGACTCCACCTGCGACTGCGCGCTGCGGATGGCGCGGGAGACGAGTCCGGATTCGATCGGAACGTCATCGGGGAAATTGGTTCGCGCGAGGATCGCCTCGGCCGCACCCGACTGGAACAGCCGCATGAGGTCGTCGGTGAGGCTGAGGTAGAACCGGCTCTCGCCTGGGTCGCCCTGACGCCCGGAGCGTCCGCGCAACTGGTTGTCGATGCGCCGCGATTCGTGACGCTCGGTGCCGAGCACGTAGAGGCCGCCGGCGTCGGTGACCTTGGTGCTCTCCTCGGCGACGACACCCTTCATCGACTCGTATGTCTCGTCCCAGGCGGCTTCGTACTCCTCCGGAGTCTCCGCCGGGTCGAGGCCCTTGCTCTTGAGTTCCTGCACGGCGAGGAACTCGGCGTTGCCGCCGAGCATGATGTCGGTGCCGCGACCGGCCATGTTGGTGGCGACCGTGACGGCGCCGAGTCGGCCCGCCCGCGCGACGATCTCCGCTTCCCGTGCGTGGTTCTTCGCGTTCAGGACCTCGTGCTTGATGCCCTTCTTCGCCAGCAGCCGGGAGAGGTACTCGCTCTTCTCGACGCTGACAGTGCCGACCAGCACGGGCTGACCGGTCTCGTGGCGCTCGACGATGTCCTCCACGACCTGCGCGAACTTCGCCGTCTCGTTCTTGTAGACGAGATCGGCGTTGTCCTTGCGGATCATCGGGCGGTTCGTGGGGATCTGCACGACGCCGAGCTTGTACGTCGACATGAACTCCGCAGCCTCGGTCTCGGCCGTACCGGTCATGCCGGCGAGCTTGTCGTACAGGCGGAAGTAGTTCTGCAGTGTGACGGTCGCGAGAGTCTGGTTCTCGGCCTTGACCGGCACCGACTCCTTCGCCTCGATCGCCTGGTGGATGCCCTCGTTGTAGCGACGACCCACCAGGATGCGACCGGTGTGCTCGTCGACGATCATGACCTCGTCGTTCATCACGACGTAGTCGGTGTTCTTCTTGAACAGGGCGAGCGCCTTGATCGAGTTGTTCAGGAACGAGATGAGCGGTGTGTTCGCCGACTCGTAGAGGTTCTCGATGCCGAGGTAGTCCTCGACTTTCTCGATGCCGGGTTCGAGCACACCGATCGTCCGCTTCTTCTCGTCGACCTCGTAGTCCTCGCCGGGCTCCAGTGTGCGAGCGATCTTGGCGAATTCGGTGAACCAGCGGTTCGCCTCGCCGGAGGACGGGCCGGAGATGATGAGCGGCGTGCGCGCCTCGTCGATCAGGATCGAGTCGACCTCGTCGACGATCGCGAAGAAGTGCTCGCGCTGCACGAGATCTTCCTTGCGCCACGCCATGTTGTCGCGCAGGTAGTCGAAGCCGAACTCGTTGTTCGTTCCATAGGTGATGTCGGCGGCGTACTGCTCGCGTCGCACCGCGGGCGTCTGCCCCGAGACGATGATGCCGGTCTTCATGCCGAGAGCGCGGAACACGCGCCCCATGAGTTCGGCCTGGTAGGAGGCGAGGAAGTCGTTGACCGTGATGATGTGAACGCCCTTGCCGGCGATCGCATTCAGATAGGCCGGGAACGTCGCGACGAGCGTCTTTCCCTCACCGGTCTTCATCTCGGCGATGTTGCCCATGTGCAGGGCCGCGCCACCCATCAGCTGCACGTCGTACGCGCGCATGCCGAGCGTGCGCTTGGCGGCTTCGCGGACGGCGGCGAAGGCCTCCGGCATCAACTGATCGAGGGTCTCGCCCTTCTCGAACCGCTCCCGCAACTGGGTGGTCTCGTTCGAGAGCTCCTCATCCGTGAGTTTCTCGAAGTCCTCCTCCAGCGCGCCGACGGCCTTCACGACCTGATTCAGGCGTCGAAGGATGCGCCCCTCGCCCGCGCGCAGCAGCTTCTCAAGAGGATTCGCCACTTAAGTCATCTCCCTTTTGTGGGTCAGAACCCCGGCCACCCAGATCGGGTTTCAGTACCGGGCATACCTCGCCATGTTACCGGCCGGTGACCTTTGCATCGTCTGGATGAGCCATTCCGGGCTCTCCTGCTCCTTCCGTGGGTCATCGGCCGGGGAGTGCGGGTCGGTGGGGTCCGAGGGTGAGCATTGCGAGGGCGATGAGCGCGTCAGCTGATTTGAAGCCGAATGCGATCCGGGTGATGAG
>Ga0265296_1000256_pt1 | contig 95800 bp, 71 predicted proteins | sample MunlanPumphouse1_FD_189073 | JGI IMG/M metagenome (GOLD analysis project Ga0265296, IMG submission 189073) | Groundwater microbial communities from a municipal landfill in Southern Ontario, Canada - Pumphouse #1 | ecosystem: Environmental > Aquatic > Deep subsurface > Groundwater | place...
GCCGCTCCCGCGCCGGTCGTGAGCCGACCGGCCGCCCCGCCGTCTGCGACCACGCCTCGACCCGCTGCGTCGTCAGCCCCGACCACGGCCGCTCCCCCTGTCGTCCGTCCCGCCGCCCCGCCGGCCGCCGCGCCGGCTTCCGCCACGCCGGCCAGCCCCGTCCCGGCCCCGGCGCCGGTTCCGCCGCCTCCGAACGTGTCCACCGTCGCGGTCCTGGACGCCGCGGCCCGTGCGGCCCTGCCGTTCTCCGTCACCCTGCCGCCGGGATTCGAGATCGTCACCGGCCGGCCCGGCCCGGACTTCCGCATCTATACGATCCGTCGCGGCGACCGGTCGTTCGTCATGGTCTATGCCGGGCCCGCTTCCCAGTTCCCGATCTACAGCGGCGAGATGGTCGAGGCGGGCGGCCGCGCCTCGGTGGTTTCGACCGAGGATGGCGTGCGTCACGCGATGGAGCATCTGTTCCAGCGGCCCGATGCTCCGCGCGAAATCCACGTCTGGACCATGAGCCTGGACGGGGCCGACCGCGTCATGGCCGAGGGGATCGCCCAGTCCGTCGACGTGCGCTAGTCCGGGTTCAGGTCTCCGACCACACGGCCAGTTCGTTGCCCGCCGGATCGCGGAAGTGGAACCGCCGTCCGCCGGGGAAGGCGAAGATCGGCTTGACGATGCGCCCACCCGCGGCCTCGACCCTCGCCGCCATGGCCTCGAGATCGTGGGCGAACAGGACGGGCAAGGGCTTTGTTGCAGCCTCGAGGTCCGCGTCGAAACCGCCGTCCAGCCCCTCGTCGAAGGCGGCATAGGACGGACCGTAGTCCTGGAAGGTCCAGCCGAAGGCCGCGCCGTAGAAGGTTTTGACCGCGTCCAGTTCGCCGCCGGGCAGTTCGAGATAATCCAGCTTTCCGTCTTCACGCATCGCCATGCTCCGTTCGAGACGCCATCCGGGTCCGGGCTTGCCATGCGGCGCCTTTCGCGCAAAGCTGAGAATCATTCGCAACACAGGAGCGGTGCGATGATCGTGCTCGGTGTCGGCCAGACCGGCCTTGTTCGTCTGATGGCGAGCGCCGCGCTCGCCCGTCCGGCGGCCCGGCGTCCGGTCCCGCCCGCCCGGCCGGAGCGCCGTCGTCGGCGACGCCCCGGTCAGAGACCTGACCCAGGCCTGGGTGTTCTGGCTTTGCCGCGCCCTCTCCGGCGTCAGTCGGCGTCAGGCCAGCTCCACCGCCACCGCGACGGCCTCGCCGCCGCCGATGCACAGGCTGGCCACGCCCTTCTTGCCGCCGCGCGCCTGCAGCGCCGCCAGCAGGGTGGTCAGGATGCGGGCGCCGGACGCGCCGATCGGATGGCCCAGCGCCGTGGCTCCGCCGTTGACGTTCAGCTTCGCCCGGTCGATGCCCAGGTCGCGCATGGCGATCATGGCCACCACGGCGAAGGCCTCGTTGATCTCCCACAGATCGACGTCCTCGACGCTCCAGCCGGCCTTTTTCAGCGCCTTCTGCATGGCGGGAACGGGGGCCGTCGTGAACAGGCCGGGTTCGTGGGCGTGGGCGGCGTGGCTGACGACGCGCGCCACGATGGGCAGGCCCAGGGCCTTGGCCACGCTCTCGCGCGTCATCACCAGGGCCGCGGCGCCGTCAGAGATCGAGCTGGCGTTGGCGGCGGTGATGGTGCCGTCCTTCGAGAAGGCGGGCTTCAGATTGGGAATCTTCTCCGGCATGGCCTTGCCGGGCTGTTCGTCCTCGGAGACGGTATCGACGCCCTTGCGGGTGGTGACCTCGACGGGCGTGATTTCGGCCTTGAAGGCGCCCGAGGCGATGGCGGCGCGCGCCCGCGTCAGGCTCTCGATGGCGTATTCGTCCTGGGCCTCGCGGGTGAACTGATAGGTCCGGGCCGAGTCCTCGGCGAAATTGCCCATCAGCTTGCCGGGCGTATAGGCGTCCTCGAGGCCGTCCATATACATGCTGTCGACGATCACATCGTGGCCGATGCGGGCCCCGCCGCGATGTTTGGTCATCAGATAGGGCGCGCCGGTCATCGACTCCATGCCGCCCGCCACGATGACGTCGGCGCTGCCGGCGGCCAGCGCGTCCGAAGCCATCATCACCGCCTGCAGGCCCGAGCCGCACATCTTGTTCACCGTCGTCGCCTCGACATGCTGGCCGAGCCCCGCGCCGATCGCCGCCTGACGGGCCGGGGCCTGGCCCAGACCGGCCGGCAGGACGCAGCCCATATAGATCTGCTCGATCTTCGCCGGATCGACGCCCGCGCGCTCGACCGCCGCCTTCACCGCCGTGGCGCCCAGCTCGGTCGCCTTGACGCCGGACAGGGCGCCCTGGAAGCCGCCCATGGGCGTGCGGGCGAAGGAGACGATGACGACGGGATCGGACATGGGAACGCTATCCTTGGGAGGAGAAATTGCGCCGCTGGATGAGCTGCGGCGAGACGGAAGACAAGAGGCTCAGGCCGCCTTTTCGTCGGCCGTCTGGCGCGGCATGACGTCGCCGACGGTCGGGCAGTCCTTGGCGTGGACCAGCTGGATGTCGCGCGGTTTGACGATCTCGTTGCAGTGTCCGCAGGCGATGCGCGGCGCCAGGTCATGACCGCATTCCTTGTGGATCATGGCGAAGCCGGAATCCGTCTCGCCATAGACGTGCCGGGCGCCCCAGGCGTGCAGGGTCACCAGAACGCCGTACAGGTCCTTGCCCTTGGCCGTCAGCCGGTACTCGTTGCGCGGCGGGCGTTCGGAATAGAGGTGGGGCTCCAGAACCCCGTGCTGGACCAGGGTCTTGAGCCGCGCGGCCAGAACGTTGCGGGCGACGCCCAGCCGTTCCTGCCACTGTTCGAACCGGCTGACCCCGTTGAAGGCGTCGCGAATGACCAGCAGGGTCCACGGATCGCCGATGATCTCGAGCGTCGCGGCGATCGAACAGCTCTGGCGAGAGTAGTCTGCGGTGCGTCCCATGATGGGAAAGTGACCCTGCGTCAGCCGTTTGGCAAGAGGGTTGCCAATCTGGACGGACTGGGTCAGTCTTGTTTGGCTACGGAGTCGCCGCGGCGTCTCCCGATCCCCTCGACTTCGGGCGGAGGGCCTCCCCGCCTTCCGCCCGCCCTTTCTCCCGGATATCGACACAGCATGACCCGGACCCTGGCCGAAGCCCTGACCCTGACCGACGACGGCGTGGGTGGACTGACGGCGCGGCTGGACGGCGGATTCTCGAACGCGCCCAGGTCCGCGCCGCAGGAGCGCGGCGCGCCCTTCGGCGGCCTGATGGCGGCGCTGGCCGCCGGCGCCATGCGTCAGGGGTTGGGCGTCGAAGCGCCGCTTCAGAGCCTGACCATCCAGTATCTCGCCGCCGCTCGGTTCGAGGAGGCGGTGTTCACGCCGGTGATGAACCGGGGCGGCCGCAACGTCGCCTACGCCTCCGTCACCGCGGGGCAGGGCGACCGCCTCGCCATCCAGGCCCTCGGCACATACGGCCGCGACGTCGCCGGGCCCGTGCTGACGCCGCTGACGGCGTCACCCCGACCGGTTAACGAGCTTGAGCCGACGCCGCTGGATCCCGTTTTCGGCCCCTGGTTCACGCGGCATATCGATCACCGCTTCGTCGCCGGCCCGAAACTGTTCGGCGAGAACGCCGGTAAGACGCCCGAGCTCGGCTGCTGGATGCGCACCGTCGACGCCGCCCCGCTGGACGAGGCCCGGTTGCTGTTCCTGCTGGACGGCCTGTACCCGACCTATTTCACGGCCTTCCCGGCGCCGCCGATCATTTCGGCCAGCGTCGACCTGCGCGCCGATCTGTTGACCGAACTGACACCGGACACGTCGCCGGAGGGCTGGGCCTACTTCCACTTCACCAGCCGGGACGTTGGAAGCGGCTGGGCGGTCGAGGACGGCGTCGCCTGGGCCCCGGACGGCCGCCCGCTGGCGCTGGTCCGCCAGCGCCGCAAATTGATGCCGACGCGCGGCTGACGCCTGCGTCCGATTCTGACGCAGGCGCATGCTTGGCTGACTTCCGCCGGATCTTTGACAATCGAATCTCACAACCGGGCCCGGTCAAGCGGTCGAAGCGCACTATGCGCACTATGCGCACGGTGTTTTTCAACCGGCTTCGCCGAGGCCGCGCAGCTGGATCAGGGGGATGACGATATCCTCCTCGTCCTCCAGATGGCGCAGCAGGGGGCGAGCGTTTCCATCGATCAGGTCCGACAGCCGGTTGGCCTTGTCGGCGGTGTCCGGCGCCCCGCCGGTCACGGCCTGATGAAACGCCAGACCGTCACGGAACATCGCCTCCAGCGTCTCGTGGATGGCGTCGTGGTCCCGGTCGAGCAGGTCGATCCCCGCGCCGATCTTCGGCTCGATCCGGCGCATCATGGGGAAATACTGACCACTCTCGATGCGGTGGTGGCCGTCGAGGTGCTGCAGGAAGGACTGCAGCGCCGGGATCAGCTGGCGATGCAAGGCCGCGGCGTCCCCGGTGGCTCGCCACTGGCTGATCAGCCCGTCCATAAGGTCCTGATGCCCCCGGAAGCTGGCGTGCATCTGCAGCCAGAAGGCGGCCGTCTCGTCGAGGGTCGAGGCCCAGCGGTCGCGCGGAAAGGCGTCCCGCAGATACAGGAACTCGGCCGGCAGACACGCTCGCGCCGCCAGCGCGTCGGGTGTCTCAGACAACGGCGGTGGTCGTCTTGATGAAGCCGCCGCCCAGCAGGCGGTCGGGATCGGCCGGATCATAGAGGGCGCAGGCCTGACCGGGGGCCACGCCTTCCTCGCCGGTCTCGAACAGCACCGCGACGGCGCCGTCGGCCATCGACAGGCGAGCCGGGGAGGGCGGACGCGTCGAGCGCACGCGGGCCAGCACGGGAGCGCCGGCCTGCGCCGCCGCCTCGATGTCCGCCTCGTCGCCCAGCCAGTTGGTCTCGTCCAGCGTCAGCGACGCCGTAAGCAGGGCTTCGCGCGGGCCGACGATGACATGGCGCTTCGCCGGATCCAGCCGGGTCACGAACAGCGGCTCGCCCACCGCGACGTTCAGACCCCGGCGCTGGCCGATGGTGTAGTCGGTGATGCCCGAATGGCCGCCCAGCACCCGGCCGTCCATATGCACGATGTCGCCGGCCTCACGACCTTGCGGACGCAGCTTGTCGATCAGGGTGCGATAGTCGCCGTTGGGGACGAAGCAGATGTCCTGACTGTCCGGCTTGGCGGCGATGCGCAGGCCCAGCTCCAGAGCCACGCCGCGCACCTGGGGCTTCTCCAGATCGGCCAGCGGGAAGCGCAGATAGTCCAGCTGCTGCGCCGTCGTGGCGAACAGGAAGTAGGACTGGTCGCGCGAATGGTCGATCGCCTTGCGCATCTGGGCCCGGTCGTTGACGACCGAGCGCCGCACATAGTGGCCCGTGGCCATGGCCTCGGCGCCCAGGTCGCGGGCGACGTCCAGCAGGTCGCGGAACTTCACAGTCTGGTTGCAGCGGATGCAGGGCACCGGCGTCTGGCCCGCCAGATAGCTGTCGGCGAACTGGTCGATGACGGCGTCGCGGAACCGGCTTTCGTAGTCGAGGACATAGTGGGGTATGCCCAGCATCTCCGCCGCCAGCCGGGCGTCGTGGATGTCCTGCCCGGCGCAGCAGGCGCCCTTCTTCTTCAGCGCCGCGCCGTGATCATAGAGCTGCAGGGTCACGCCGACGACGTCATAGCCGGCCTTGTGCAGCAGGGCGGCCACCACGGTGGAGTCCACTCCGCCCGACATGGCCGCCACCACCCGCGACCCGACCGGCAGGCCGACGGCCGCGCGCGCGGACTCGATCGCCGCGTCCATGTCGGCCTTGCCGGTCATGGGGGCGATGTCGGGGATCGGGCAGAGGGGCTCGGCGAGCGTCATGGGGCGCTATCTAGTGCGAAACCCGCGCGATTTCGAGGCCGGAGCAAAACAGGGCCGGAAACGACAACGGCCGCCTCCGTTTCCGGAAGCGGCCGCGGTCGGCTCGGGGAGAATGTCTTAGGGGCGGCCGTAGTGCTGGATCCGCGTCGTGCGCAGGCCCTGCATGCCCCATTTGTCGATGGCCTTCTGCCACGCCAGGAATTCCTCGGCCGTCAGACGATAACGCGCGAGCGCGTCGTCCAGGCTGATCAGACCGCCACGCACGGCGGCCACCACTTCTGCCTTGCGGCGGATTACCCAGCGATCGGTATTCGCCGGGGGAAGGTCGTGCATCGTCAGGGGCGTGCCCGTCGGACCGACCACATATTGTTCGCCTCGGCTATTCAGACGTCGCTCTTGCAACATGGGCTTATGCCTCATTGACCACCACCACTATGGGTGAACGGTAGCGGTCTCCGGCTAAGGGCCGTTTAAGCGTTGTGGTGAAGGAAAGCCTAAAATGCCTTCCGTCCACCCTCTCAATATTCAACAATGGATTCATTGAGGTTTACGGCCCGTTACTCAGGTATCAGCGTTTTATGCTGATCAGCTCGGCCAGCATTTCGTCGGCCGTGGTGATGATCTTGGAAGACGCCGAATAGGCGCGCTGGGTGGTGATCAGGCCGGTGAACTCGGCCGACAGATCGACGGTCGAGGCTTCCAGCTGGGATGCGCCGATCAGCCCGGCGCCGCCGGTTCCCGCGGCCTTGAGGTTGTAGGTGCCCGATCCCTGGCTGACCCGATAGGCGTTGCCCGAGGTCTGGGACAGGCTGTCCGGGCTGGGGAAGGTGGCCAGGGCGATCTGGGCGATCCGGCGCGTGACGCCGTTGTCGAAGATGGCGGTGACGAAGCCGGTGTCGTCGATCTTGACCTCGGACAGGTTGCCGAAGGCGGTGCCGTTGGTCAGCACGGCCTGCACCACCGAGGCGCTGTCATACTGCGTCAGGCCCCCGGCGGAGGCCGACAGGTCGAAGGCCAGCGACTGGTCGTCGATGCCCAGGCCCGGCGCCCAGTTGAAGCCGCCGGCCGCCGGCGCCGCACTGTCGGAGGACCCGAAGGTCAACGTCGCGGCGGTGGGGTCGGGGAACAGGGCCTGGGCGCCGAGGGCGGCCATGGCGTCGACATCCAGCCGGCCGTCCTGGGTGAAGGCCACCAGACCGGTCTTGAGCTGGCCATTGGCCAGGCCCGCGCCGGTGACGACGTCCGACGCCGGTATGGCGCGGATCTCGGAGTACCACTGGTTCGGCACCGTGCTCTTCAGGAAGGCGATCGCGACAGTGCGCTGGCCGCCCTTGGAGTCAGAGACGGGGATGGTCAGCTCGAAGTCGGGTTTGACGCCCGCGCCGGTTTCAGGGTCCCACATGGCCATCGAGTTGGTCGTGGGATTGTAGGCGTTGGCGCCCGGGGGGATGGCCGCGGCGTCCGTCGCTTCGGCCGAGACCAGCTGGCTGGACTTGATGTTGGCGTTCAACTGGATGCGGGTGGTGGCTTCGGCCGTGCCGCCGACCGAGCCGACGTTGATGGTGCGCAGGCGGTTCAGGTCCGACGGATCAGTGGCGATATTGCCTTCCGCATCGACGGGCCAGCCCTGCAGATACAGGCCGGCGGTGTTCTTCAGATAGCCCATGTTGTCCACGCTGAAGGCGCCGGCCCGGGTGAACAGGCGGCTGTCCGTGACCTGCAGGTTCTCGGGTTTCTCGGTGACGACGAAAAAGCCCTGTCCCGCGATGCCCAGATCGGTGGCGGACGTGGTCCGCTGCAACTGTCCGGCCTGGCTGGTGTAGTGGCGCGCCGAGGCCAGGACGCCGCCGGCGGAATAGCCTGCGCCTTGGGACTGGCTGTTGATCACGGTCTGGAACTCGCCGGCGGTGCGTTTGTAGCCGACGGTGTTCACATTCGCGATGTTCTGCGAGATCGCCGCCAGGGCGGCGGAGTTTGCGGTCAGGCCGGACACGCCAGCCAGTAGTGCGCTGTTGATACTCATGGCGCGGGCTCCTTATGAGAACAGGTTCAAGGTATTGCGGAGGGAGGCAGGCGGACGCATCAGGCCGCCAGGTCTTCGGACGGGGCTCTGGCTTCTTCCAGGGCGATGACGGTGGACAGCGGCACGATCGAGTTGCCGACCGTCAGGAAGGCCTCGCCCTCGTACATTTCGACGCCGGTGATGCGGCCGCGGGTCAGGACCTGGGCGTCGACGGCGCCGCCCGTCGCGTTCCTGGCGACGATCTTCAGCGTGTAGACCTGACCGTCCTGCCCGTCGTTTCCGGTCGTGGCCTCGCCGTCCCAGGTGAAGTCATGCATCCCGGTGGTTTTCGCCGGCGCGTCGCCGGACCAGACCACATTGCCGGAGCCGTCCAGCACCTGCAGCGTGGCCGAGGCGGCGTTCGCGCCCAGCTCATAGCTCCAGCTCGCCTCGCCGCCGGCCATCTTGGTCGCCGACCAGGCCGCGGTGGCTTCCTTGCCGATATAGGTGGCCGCGCCGGCCAGATCGCCCCCGGCCTGGGTCGAAACCAGGCTCTTCAGCAGTTCGTTGGTCAGCAACTGCTGCTCCACGCCGGCCATCTGGGTCAGCTGAGCGGTGAACTGGTTGGAGTCGACGGGCGACAACGGGTCCTGGTTTTTCAACTGCGATGTCAGCAGCGCCAGGAAGGTCTCGAAATTCGAGGCCAGCATGCCGCTGCCGGCGGCGATCCGGTCCGTGGCGTTGTTGGTGGTGGTGGTGACGGCGTCGACCATCGATCAGACCTTCAAGTCCACGCCCGCGGGCGAGAGGGAGAGCGCCATCCAGCGGGGAGGCTGGGCGACGTCGATTTCCGCGTTCAGGCGGGCGGCGGCGGTGAAGGCGCGGTTCTGGCCTTCACGGGCGTCCTGTCCACGGTCGAAGCCGCTGGACCCGCTGTCACGCTCGGCGAACTCGAAAGCGTCTTCGGCCAGGTGGAAGCCGGCGTCCTCCAGCTCGCGCCGCAGGTCGTCGACCCGACCGCGCAGGTCGGTGGCCGCGGCGGGGTTATCGAATGCGAGCCGGGCGGCGAGCCGACCTTCCGAGTCGATGTCCAGTTTCACATCCACCCGACCGAGGTCGTCGGGGGTCAGGGCCATTTCGAACCGCGTCGAGCGGCCTTCCAGCTTGCGCAAAATCTGGGCGGCGATCTGGGCCGTGGCGTCGATTGTGGCGCGCGACAGGCCGGAGAGGCTTGTTTCACGGGCTTGAGCCGTCGAGGTGTTCGCGGCGGCCACGTTCTCGCCCGCGGGCGCGGCGTCGATCGAGGGGCCGTCCGATCCTGCTACGCTGTCGGCGGCTGGCTTCGGCGCCGGCTGGGCCGGTTCAGCCGACCGCTCGGGGCTGGAACGGGCGAGGGAGCCAGCCGCCGTGGCGTCCTTCGCTTCGGTGGTTCCCGCGCTGGAAGCCGAGATGTCGGCGGCCTTGTCGACGGGCGCATCCAGCGGTCGCGAAGTCCGTTCGGCCAAGGCGCGCAGTGGCGGCGGGGGGGGCTGGAGGGCTGTCTGGCCCGAAGTGACGCCTGCGGCGGCGGTAGCGGCGGCCATCGCCGCCTTCGCGTCGGCGGTCGCAGCCGAGGCGTCGATGTCGACCGCGGCGTCGGCATCCGGAGCGGCTGAAGCGACTGGCGGCGCCGCTTGCCGGGCGGGCACGGACCCGTCGCTGGTCTCCGGCATGACAGACGAGGCCAGCTGGGCGCCGCTGTTCTGCAAAAGGGAAGAAAAGTCTGTTTCCGGGGCGATGGACGCGACGGGAATTTCGACAGCAGCGGCGGCCTGGCCTTCAGGCGCCGGCGCGACCGCGACCGCGACCGGGACCGGGACCGGGACCGGGACGGGGACGGGGACGGGGACGGGGACGGGGACGGGGACGGGCGGCATGACGGTCGCCGGAGCGGGCTCGCCACCATCGTTGGCGGGAGCGACCATCAGATCGTCGGTCTTGCCGTGTTCCGCGTCATTCTCGAGGCAGGTCGCCAGCAGGCTCCTGAATCCGGATGCGTCCTCGGCGCCGGTCGACCCTTGCGGGGCGCTGACTTTGGCGGACGCGATGAAGGATGGCAGAGCGAGGGCGGACATTGTCCCGGGGGGATGGTCGCAAGGGCGATGGTGGCTTGGGCGCTTGCTGCGCCGGACATTCAGACCCCATGGCGCAAGTCGCGGGCCAAACCGGGCCGCAGTTGGAAGTTGCGGAAAAGACAGGACAAAAGGAATCCCCCCGAGGGATGTCGTCGCCTTGCGTCCGGTCGAAACTTGCCGCGTGCCGACGATTCTTGCCCGGCGCCAGCGACGTCTACCGGTCCGGCCGCGGCTGGCCCGGCCCTTGCGCTCCTGAGTGATCATGACCCAGGCGCGAAACGCGATAGCGCGTAAAATCAAAGGCTTGCCGCACCTGCCCTCGCGGGACGCCGGGCAAAAAGCGCTCGTTGGCTGGCAGGGCTTGCCGGGCGCCGTCCGTATGGAGGCCGCTGGATGTCGCTGAACGCCATCATGAACACGGCGACTTCGGGACTGGCCACGGCCCAGACCCAGTTGCGCGTCGTTTCGGACAATGTCTCCAACGTCAACACGCCCGGCTATGTCCGCAAGATCGCCGATCAGACCACCATGACCAGCCAGGGCATGGGCTCGGGCGTCGAGGTGTCGCGCATCCGTCTGGCGACCGACCGCTTCCTGCAGGCCGCCAGCCTGAACGCAGGCGCCAACGCCGCGCGCGAAAGCGTGCGTTACGAACTGTATGACCGCATCCAGTCGCTGTTCGGCGACCCGGGCGGCGACACCGGCTTCTTCTCCCAGGTCGACGGCGTGTTTTCGGCCTTCGCCGCCAGCGCCGAGGACCCGACCTCATCTCCGCGCCGCCAGGACGCCCTGTTCAAGACCCAGGCCCTGTTCGACGAGGCGGGGCGCATCGGCAAGCAGATCCAGGCCGTCCGCGAGGACGCCGACGGCCGGATTCAGAGCGCGGTGGAAAAGACCAACGGCCTGCTCAAACAGATCGAGAGCCTGAACCTCGAAATCGCCCGCGCAACGGCCGTGAGCGGCGACGCCTCGGGCGCCGAAACGGCCCAGTCGGCCTTGATCGGACAGTTGGCGGAGCTGGTCGACATCCGGGTTTCGGTCCGATCCGTCGGCGGCGTGTCGATCCGCACAGGGTCCGGCACCCTGCTGGCCGGGGAAGGCGCGGCGACCCTGGATTACAACCGGGCCGGCACGGTCACCGGCGAGACCGCCTTCAACGACATCTGGATCACGGAGCCTGGCGGCCAGAAGCGTTCCTTGCTGGACAGCGTCACCTCGGGCGAGATCAAGGGTCTCGTCGAATTGCGCGACGTCGAGGCGCCGGCGGCCGCCGAGCGGCTGGCTGAACTGGTGTCCCATGTCGCCGACGAATTGAACCGGGCGCACAACGCCAACGCTTCCGTGCCCGCCCCGACAAGCCTGACCGGACGCAATGTGGGCCAGTCGTTCGAGAGCGCCATCGCCGGCTTCACGGGCCGGACGACGGTGGCGGTGATCAATGCCGCAGGCGTCATCCAGACCCGGGCCGACATCGTCTTCTCCGGCGCGACCATGACGGTGAACGGCGTGGCCACTACGCCCGCCAACTTTCTCACCGAGCTGAACACCCAACTGGGCGGATCGGCCACCGCCAGCTTCGCCAATGGCCGCCTCAGCATCACCGCCACCACGCCGAATGGCGTCGCCGTGGCCGACGATGCGACGGCCCCCTCTGACAAGGCCGGTCGGGGCTTCTCGCACTATTTCGGCCTGAACGACCTGATATCGACTGACCGCCCGGCCTTTTATGACAACGGCCTGACGGTGAGCTCTCCGCACGGCTTTACGGCCGGTGAGACACTGACCTTCCGTTTCACCGGCGAGACCGGGGCGAAACTGCGTGATATCGCGGTTTCGGTTCCCCCCGGCGGGACGGTCGGCGATCTGATCAACCGCCTCAACGACCCGGCGCTCGGCGTCGGCCGCTTCGGCGCCTTCTCGCTGGCGGCCGACGGCTGCCTGAGCTTCACGGGCTACGGCAATCCGGCCCCGACCCTCAGCGTCCTGGCGGATACGACGACCCAGGTCCCGTCGGGCGTGTCGGTCACCGAGCTGTTCGGCATCGCCGGGGGAGTCCGGTCTTCGCGCGCGGACGGCTTCTCGCTGCGCACCGACATCCGGCAGACCCCGTCGAAGCTGGCTCTCGCGCAACTCAACCTGTCGGCGGCCGCGGGCACTCCGGCGCTCAGCACGGGCGACGGCCGCGGCGCGCTCGTCCTGGCCGACGCCGGAGAGCGGTCGGCCAATTTCCAGCCGGCGGGCGGATCCACGGGGGGGACGATATCGGTGTCCCGCTACGCCTCGGAACTGTCCGGCGAGATCGGCGGCCGCGCGGCGGCGGCCAAGAACCGCCAGGAGACGTCGGCCGCCCTGTATACCGAGGCCAGCTCCCGCCAGACTGCGTACGAGGGCGTCAACCTGGACGAGGAGCTGGTGCTGATGACGACCTACCAACAGGCCTTCAACGCGTCCGCCCGCCTGATCCAGGCCTGCAAGGACATGTACGACACGCTGATGGGGATAGTCTGATGACCCGCGTCGCCACTTTTGGAAACTATCAGTCAGCCCTGCTGAACCTGATGAACACCCAGATCCGCTCGGCTGAAGCGCAGGAGCGTGTGTCGACCCAGAAGAACGCCACAGACCTGACGGGGTTTGGCCGCCAGTCCGAAACGCTGACGGCGCTGAAGGGCGCGCAGAGCCGCATTCAGGGCTTTATCGACACGGCCGAAGCCGTGACGTCGCGGCTGACAACCCAGGATCTGGCCATGAACCAGATCAACGACGGCATCAGCGGCCTGCGCGAAGCGATCGGAGATGCGCTGTCCACCGATTCCGCCGGGTCGCTCATGCTGGAGATGGAAGGCAATTTCCAGTCAATCCGGGGCGGCCTGAACATGCGGCACCAGGGCGGCTACCTGTTCGCCGGCGCCTCAACCACGACCGCGCCGCTCGACGCCGCCAACCTGAGCGAATTGTCCGCCGCGCCCAGCGTCGCCTCCGTGTTCCGGAACGACACCCTGAAGACGGCCAGCCGCGTCGCGGACGGAACGACGCTGGAAACCGGCTTCCTCGCCGACGAACTGGGTACGGATGTACTGACCATCCTTCGCGACGTGCAGAATTTCCACGCCACGATCGGGCAGGGGCCGCTGACCGGCAAGCTGACCGAGGCGCAGAAGACCTTCCTGACCACCCAGCTCAGCCGGCTGGAACAGGCCGGCACGGCGGTCATCGACAAGGTCGCCAAGACCGGCTCGCTGGCCAAGCAGGTGGAAAGCATCTCGACCGGCCACACAGCCCAGAAGAATGCCCTGGATGAACTGGTGTCAGGCCGGACGGATGCGGACATGGCCAAGGCGGTGACCGATCTGCAATTGTCGCAGATCGCCATAGAGGCTTCGGCGCAGGTCATCAGCCAGCTGCGTCAAGTGTCGCTTCTCAACTATCTGAGCTGACGCGACAAATCGCCGTTACGGCCCGGCAAGGTTGCGACCACCAACGAGGGCGAGCAGGCGAGCGCCCAGCCTGATGGCACGCGCCTCGCGTCGAGGATCCGAAACGCGTCCGGAGGTTGCTCTTGTCCGTAAACGCCTGAAACCGTGGCTGAACGAATACGACCGGGCTGCGTTGTGGTGTCTGCCCCAGCTTTGACGTTCGGCCGGCGTAGGCAAAATGGACGGCGCAATCTAGGTAGGGGCATGGCCGCAGCGGATTTCCAGATCGACGACGGCGGGCCGGGCCTGACCCTGCGTCTGACCGGCGACTGGACGGCGACCGAGTTGGGGCGGATTTCGCGCCGCCTCGACGAGGAGTTGCATGACCGGAAGGTCGAGGCGGTCGACCTGTCCGACATGGGTCGCTTCGACACCGCCGGGGCCCTGGCCCTAGTCCAGGCCCACAACTGCGTCTTGCCCACGTCCGCCTGGACCCAGCGTCCCGAGGCCGGCCGAACCTTCGCAATGGTGGCGAAGCTGGAGCGTGAAAGCGCCGTCCCGCCGAAGCAGTCGCCCGGATGGGTGCGCGGCTTCGCCAAGGTCGGCCGCGGCGTGGGCGATATCGCGGCCGAAGCTACGCTGTCGATGGCTTTCTTCGGTCGGCTGATCGTGGCGGTCGGAACGGCCCTGCGCCATCCCGGACGGATTCGCTGGGCTGCATGGTTCAGCCAGGGCGAGCGGTCGGGTCTGGATGCAATTCCCATCATCGCCACGACGAATTTCTTCATCGGCGCGGTTATCGCCTTTCTGGGCGCCAATCTGCTGACCCAGTTCGGCGCCGGCGTCTTCACCGTGCAGTTGGTCGCGGTCTCGGTGCTGCGCGAGTTCGCGGTGGTCATCACCTCCGTGCTGCTGGCCGGGCGGTCATCCTCGTCATTCGCGGCCGAGATCGGCTCGATGCGGATGAACCAGGAGGTCGACGCCATGCAGGTGATGGGGGTCAATCCGTTCCAGGCGCTGGTGATCCCTCGCCTCGCCGCGATGCTCGCCATGCTGCCGTTGCTGACCTTCGTCGGCATGATCGCCGGCCTGTTCGGCGGGCTGATCGTCACCTGGGCCGAGCTGGGCTACGGGCCAGCCTTCTTCATCCAGCGCATGACCGAAGATTCGAAGATGAGCACCCACCTCGGGGTCGGGCTGCTCAAGGCGCCGGTCTTTGCCGTGGTCATCGCGGCGATTGGCTGCCGCCAGGGCATGTCGGTTGCGGGCGACGTCGAGAGCCTCGGCCGCCGGGTCACCGCCGCCGTGGTCCAGGCCATCTTCGCCATCATCTTCCTGGACGCCGTCTTCGCGATGATCTTCCTGGAGTTGAACTGGTGACCGCCCTGGCCGCAACCCCGGCGACCGCCCCCGAATACATGATCGAGGTGCGCGGCCTGCTGAGCCAGTTCGGAGAGCGGATTATCCACGAAAACCTCGACCTCGTCGTCGAGCGCGGCGAGGTGCTGGGCGTCGTTGGAGGCTCCGGTTCCGGCAAGACGGTTCTGCTGAACTCGATCATCGGCCTCAAGGAGCCCGAGGGCGGCTCGGTCAGCATCCTGGGCTACGACCGCGCCACCATGACCGCGGCTGAGGAGGGCGACGTCGAACGCCGAACGGGGATCCTGTTCCAGCAGGGCGCCCTGTTCTCCGCGCTGAGCGTGATCGAGAATGTCGCCTCGCCGCTGGTCGAACACACCCGCCTGCCCAAGACCGTCATCCGCGAACTGGCCGAGATGAAGATCGCCATGGTCGGCTTGAAGCCGGAATCGCACCATCTGAAGCCCGCCGAACTGTCCGGCGGCATGCGCAAGCGCGTCGGCCTGGCGCGCGCCCTGGCGCTGGATCCGGAACTGCTGTTCCTCGACGAACCGACCGCCGGCCTCGACCCCATCGGCGCCGCGGCCTTTGATGACCTGATCCGGCGGCTGGCTGACGATCTCGGGTTGACGGTGTTCATGATCACCCACGACCTCGACAGTCTGTACGCCATTACCGACAAGGTGGCGGTGGTCGCCGACAAACGCATTGTGGCCAAGGCGACGGTTCAGGAGCTCGAGCGTTCTGATCATCCCTGGATCAAGGAATATTTTCTGGGGCCGCGCGGTCGCGCTGCCGACAGAGCCGCCTGAGGAGAGCGGACCCGATGGAACGAGACGCCCATTACGCCGCCGTCGGCATCGCCACCATCGCCCTTCTGGCGGCGCTGGCGGTGTTCAGCATCTGGCTGGCCCGCCTGCAGTTCAACAACGATTACGACGTCTATGACATCGTCTTCTACGGGCCGGTGCGCGGATTGTCCGAGGGGGGTGAAGTCCACTTCAACGGCATCCGCGTCGGCGAGGTGACCGACCTGAATCTCGACCCCAAGAAGGGCGACCAGGTCATCGCCCGCATCCGGGTGGACGGCACGACGCCGGTGCGCGTGACCTCGCGCGCCCAGCTGGAGCCGCAGGGCATCACCGGCCTGAACTACATCCAGATCACGGCCGGCAACCCGCAGAGCGCGATCCTGAAGACCCAGTATCCCGACAATGTCGTGCCCGTGATCCAGAGCCAGCCGTCGCCGATCGCCGAGCTGCTCAGCGGCTCGGGTACGGTGCTGGCCCAGACGGTGGATGCGCTGAACCGGATCAACCGGGTGCTGTCGGATGACAACATCCGCTCCTTCTCGACCAGCGTGAAGAACGTTGAGGCCCTGTCCAGCGAGCTCGAGGCGCGCAAGGGAATGTTCGCCCAGCTCGAGCAGGCGCTGACCAAGGCCAACGCGGCGATCGGCGAATACCAGGCCCTGGGCGTCAGCGCCCGTCAGCTGGTCGAGGGCGACGGCCGTCAGGCCATCGCCAACATCAACCGGGCGGCCGATCAGGCGGCGGAGGCCGCGACAGCGGCCAACCGCACCATCAGCGGGCTTGAGCGGCCGGTGAACGACTTCGCCACCACCGGCCTGCCCCAGCTGCAGCAGTCGATCCAGAGCCTGGAAGACGCCACCCGGGCGCTTGAAGGCCTGGTGGAGGAGGTGCGGTCCAGCCCGCGCGACTTCATCGGCCGCGCGCCGACCAAGGAAATGGAGGTCCAGCCGTGATCCGTTCGTCCCTCATCCGGCTGACCGCCGTCGGCGTCGCCGCGTCCATGCTCGCGGGCTGCGCCCTGCTGAGTTCACCCGATCCCGTCCAGACCTACCGGTTCGGCGGTCCCGCGCCGGTGGTGTCGGAGAGCGTCGGATCCACGGCGACGGCGATCGCGCTGCGGCGGGTCGAGTTCCCGGAGGCGGTCGAGGGCGACCGTCTGCTGGGCGTCACCGGCACGGAGACTGCCTACATCAAGGGCGCGCGCTGGGTGTCGCCGGCGGCCGACCTGTACATGGAGAGCCTGGAGAACGCCTTCGCCGGTCAGGCCACGCGGGTGCGGCTGGTCGGCGCCCGCGAGATTGTCCGGGGCGGCCGCAGCCTCGACATCGACATGCGCGCCTTCGAGGCCCGCTATGACGCGCCCGGCGTCGCGCCCACCGTGGTCATCACGGCCCGCGCGCGGGTGACGACGCTGCCGGAGCGCAATGTCGCCGCCGAGCGGATGTTCAGCGTCGAGCAGCCGGCCTCGGAGAACCGGGTGTCTTCCATAGTCGAGGCCTTTGATGTCGCCACGCGCGATCTGAACACCCAGATCGTGGCCTGGACCGAAGCCAATGCGGGCGGACGCTAGAGCGGCGTCCTGAGGGCGGCCAGCCGGCCTTCGACATCGTTTCGGCGCGCGCCCAGCGCCTTCAGTTCGGCGAGGGTCCGGTCGAGACGGGCCAACACCTGATCACGGCTGCGCGCCAGCCGTTCCGCGTCGGGCCGGATGCGGCGCGGCCGCTTTCCGGAGAGGCCCAGCGCCTCGCGCCAGTCGTCGCGCCAGGCGGTCAGGCCTTCGCCGCACGTCCTGAGGGCTTCCGAGGCGCGGGCGTCGGCGTTCTGGGCGCTCCGGATCAACGGCAGGGACTGGAGGGCGGCGGCGCGACAGTCGTCGAGCGTCGCCTTGCGGGCTTTCAGCGGGTGGGGAGGGCCGTCCTCGGCCGGCGCCTGGCCGGTCAGCCGACGCGCGGCGGCGGCGAGGTGGGCGTCGAGATCGGCGACGGCGTCGCGAAGCTCGCCCCACAGGGTCTCGAGGGCGCCCGAGCGGCGGGCGGCGGCCTCGGTCCATTCGGGCAGGGCGGCGACGCTGTCGGTCAGGCGGGCGGCCGCGTCGCGGTACGCCGCGCGGAACCGCTTCAACCGCTTGCCGCGGCTGTCGAAGAGGCTGGCGAGGCCCCGGCGGCGCTCCAGCGCCCGGGGCTGCAAGGCTTCGATCAGGGAGCGCGTGCCGGCCAGGCTGTCGGCGACGCCGGCCAGGTCGCCGACGCGGGCCGCGGCGAGAGCCCGCTCGAGCCGTTCGACGGCGGCGGCGCGGGCGGGCTCGCCGAAGGCATGGGCGGTCGCCTCGTCCCAGGCCGCATGGATGGCGGCCACGCGGGCCGCATCGGGTTCGGGCGCATGGCCGAACCAGCGATAGGATCCGTCCGCCATGACTTCTGCTCCACCCACGCCGGCTCTGCGGCCGGTCGGGGCGGAGTATGACTACGAGTTCAGGTCGGCCGCAACGGTGTAGCTGGCCTCGGTCTTGCTCGCGACCTCGTCCAGGGTCACGCCGTCGGCCAGTTCGATCAGCTCCAGACCCGATCCGTCGGGCTTGACGTCAAAGACGCACAGGTCGGTGATGATGCGGCTGACCACGCCCGCGCCGGTCAGGGGCAGGGTGCAGGCTTTCAGCACCTTGGACTGGCCGTGCTTGTTGGCGTGGTCCATGACCACGACCACGCGCTTGACGCCCGCGACCAGGTCCATGGCGCCGCCCATGCCCTTCACCAGCTTGCCGGGAATCATCCAGTTGGCGATGTCGCCGTTCTCGGCCACTTCCATGGCGCCGAGGATCGACAGATTGATGTGGCCGCCGCGGATCATGGCGAAGCTGTCCGCCGAGCTGAAATAACTGCTCTCGGGGATCTCGGTGATGGTCTGTTTGCCGGCGTTGATCAGGTCGGCGTCGACCTCGTCCTCATAGGGGAAGGGGCCCATGCCCAGCATGCCGTTCTCGGACTGGAGGGTGACCTCCATGCCGCGAGGGATGTAGTTGGCGACCAGGGTCGGGATGCCGATGCCGAGGTTGACGTAGAAGCCGTCCTGCAGCTCGTGCGCGGCGCGTTCGGCCAGTTGTTCGCGGGTGCGGGCCATTATGCGGTCTCCCGGGTGCGGACAGTGCGTTGTTCGATGCGCTTCTCTGGCACGGTCAGGACGATGCGGTCGACATAGATGCCGGGGGTGTGGATCTGGTCGGGGTCCAGCGAGCCGGTCGGGACAATGTGCTCGACCTCGACCACGGTGACCTTGCCGGCGGTGGCCATCATCGGATTGAAGTTGCGGGCGGTCTTGCGGAACTGGAGATTGCCGCGGCCATCAGCCTTCCACGCCTTGACGATCGACAGGTCGGCGACGAGGCCGGTCTCCATGACGTAGTCGCGGCCCGCGAAATTGCGGACCTCCTTGCCCTCGGCGACCAGGGTGCCGACGCCGGTGGCGGTGAAGAAGGCGGGGATGCCCGCGCCGCCGGCGCGGATGCGCTCGGCCAGGGTGCCCTGGGGGTTGAACTCGAGCTGCAGCTCGCCGGCCAGATACTGGCGCTCGAACTCCTTGTTCTCGCCGACGTAGGACGAGATCATCCTGGCGATCTGGCGGGTCTCCAGCAGCTGGCCGAGGCCGAAGCCGTCGACGCCCGCGTTGTTGGAGATGACGGTCAGACCCTTGGTCCCGCTGTCGCGCAGGGCGGCGATCAGGTGCTCGGGAATGCCGCACAGGCCGAAGCCGCCGGACATGACGGTCATGCCGTCGAAGGTCAGGCCCTCGAGGGCGGACGCCGCGTCGGGGAAGATCTTCCGCATCGCTTCCTCATATTTTCACCGCCTGATGAATATCGGCGGCCGTGGTTCGTCCCTAGCGTGAGGGCGCGGGACGGGCAAGGCGAGTGGAAAAAAACACAGTCTAGAGAGTCTACTTCGTCTACTCCGTTCGCCTCGTTCGAAGGTGGATCCCGGGACCGCCACGCCCCAATATGGCGCCGGCCTACGTCAGAATCGGACGGAGCCCGTGGTGACCGGATGCGCGGGCGGGGCGCCGCGTTCGCGGTAGCGGGCGCCCTTGAGGATGCCGAGGAAGGCTTCCCAATGGATGCCCCAGGTGACCTTCCAGGTCAGGAGCGGGTGGGTCACGAAGGCGCGCAAAAGCTGGCCGTCGGTCAGGGGGCGGCGGCGTCCGGCGAAGCTGGCGGTCAGGATCGGCGTGTCGCCCCGGCGAACGGCGACGACGATGGAGACGGCGTCCCCGGGCGGGCGGACCGTGAAGTCGTAGGTCAGGTCGCGGTCCATGAAGGGGGAGACGAAGAGTTGTTTTTCCGCTGTCTGCCGCACCGCGCCCGTCTGGTTCGCGGGAACAGCGACCAGATAGCTGTGCCGTTCGTGGAAGGTGTTGGTGACCTCGTAGAGCAGGGCGGCGAGGGCGCCGTCCGGCGTGTGGCAGAAGAAGACGCTGATCGGATTGAAGCCGTAGCCGAGGATGCGGGGCATGGTCAGCAGGCGGATCGGGCCGCCGGCGATGTCGATGCCCGCGTCGGCCAGATGGCGTTCGATCTGGAAGCGTAGCGGACGACCGGACCGGTCGCCGTGGTCCGAGGCGCGCAGGGTGACCGGGCCGAAGCGACGGCCCAGCAGGCGCAGGCGGTCCTGAAGCCCGCCCAGCTCGTCGAGATCCGCCAGCACCATCCAGAGGCGGTAACGCAGGCGGTGGTCGAAGGTCCGGGTGCGCTGATGGACGACCTCGCCGACGTAGAGGGCGGAGGCGGGCGCGCCTGCAGGACGGGGGGTCACGCCGCCTCGGTCAGCCGCCCGGGCGCGGCCGCCGGGGCGCGCACATGGATACGGCCGCTCTCGTTGGCCACGGTCCACGGACGGCGGACGCCGCCCAGCTGTTCGGCGACGGCCAGGCCGGCCTGCAATCCATCCTCGTGGAAGCCCGAGCCGAACCAGGCCCCCGCGAACCAGACATTGCGGCGGCCCTGCAGGCTCCACAGGTCCGACTGGGCCGCGACGGCGGCGGCGTCGAAGACGGGGTGCTCATAGTCCCATTCGCCAAGGATCAGTTCGGGATCGGGCGCCTTGGCGGGGTTCAAACTGACGAAGAGGGGCGGGCCGGGCAGGCTTTGAAGCTCGTTCATCCAGTAGGTGACGCCGCCCTCGCCCGCGCGGTCGGAATAGCCGAGGTGGGTCCAGGCGGCCCAGGCCTTGCGCCGTTTCGGCATCAGCGACGTGTCGCGGTGCAGGATGACCCTGTTGGGGCGGTACCGGATAGCGCCGAGCAGACGCCGGTCCTCGGCCGAGGAGGACTCCAGAAGGGCCAGGGCCTGATCGGAATGGGTGGCCAGGACGACGGCGTCGAACCGCTCCAGCCGGCCGTCGGCGAAGCGCAGGGCGGCGCCGTCGAGACCGCGCAGCACGCCGGTGACGCCGGCGTCGGTGACGACGCGGCCGCGGAAGGCCTCGGCCAGCCGGGTCACATAGGACCGGCTGCCGCCGTCGACCGTGCGCCAGGTCGGCTTCAGGTCCACCTTGAGCAGATTGTGGTTCATGTAGAAGCGCACGAAGGAGGCGGCCGGATAGCCGGCCATCTGTCCCATGGTGCATGACCAGATGGCGGCGGCCTGGGGCAGCAGATGGGCCTCGCGGAACAGGGCGCCGTAGCCGCCGCGGGTCAGATAGGCGTCGAGGGTTTCGCCGGACCGTTCCAGCGCCGCGAGGTCGCGGGGGGCCTGTTTCTGGAAGCGCAGCAGGTCGCCGATCATGCGCCAGAATTTGGGGCTGGCGTAGTTGCGCTTCTGGGCGAACAGGGCGCCGAGCCCCTGGCTGCAGTATTCGAACGCGCCGTCGTCGAGGGAGACGGCGAAGGACATCATGGCCGGTTTGGTCGGCACCTCCAGATGTTCGAACAGGGCGGTCAGATTGGGATAGTTGGCTTCGTTATAGACGATGAAGCCCGTGTCGACGGCGACCGGTTCGCTGGGCGAGGGGGCGTCGACGGTGTGGGAGTGGCCGCCCAGCCGGCCGTCCGCCTCGAACAGGGTCACGTCGTGCGACTGCGACAGCAGCCAGGCGCAGGACAGGCCCGATATGCCCGAACCGACCACGGCGATGCGCTTGCCGACGGGCGGTTCAGTCGTGGCGACGAGTTGGGGGGTCATGCCGGCTCCGGAAAAAACTCGCCCGAAGCTACGGAGCGGGCCCCGGGATGGATGCCGGACATCCGGATGGCGCCGCCGGACGTAGCTGGAGCGTTCGTCAGCCTGTCAGGACTTCCGCATGAGCCTTACCAACGTCGCCATTCGCCGGCTGCAGGACGCGCCGTTTCCGGATCTGGTCGCCCGCCCGGCGATCGACAGCCTGGTGTCGGAGGCGCGCAGGCGGCTGGACCGCGAAGGGCCGCATGACGAGGCGGCGTTCGCCCGCGACATGGCCAGACGCGCCATCGCCGAGCATGCCGGGGCGGCGAATGAGCAGCACTATGAGTTGCCGGCCGAGTTCTTCCGCCTGTGTCTGGGCCGGCGGCTGAAATATTCGTGCTGCCTGTATCCGACCGCCGACACGACGCTGGACGAGGCCGAGGAGGCCGCCCTGGCCGAGACCTGCGCCCACGCGGGCCTGACAGACGGCCAGCGGGTGCTGGAGCTGGGATGCGGCTGGGGCTCGCTGAGCCTGTGGATGGCCGAGCGCTATCCGGGATCGACCATCACCGCCGTCTCGAACAGCCATGGCCAACGCCAGCATATCGAGGCCCAGGCGGCGGCGCGGGGGCTGACCAATCTGACGGTCATCACCGCCGACATGAACGACTTCCGGGCTCCGGTGGCGGCGGGCGAGGGCTATGACCGGATCGTCTCGGTCGAGATGTTCGAGCATATGGCCAACTGGCGGGCGCTGTTGAACCGGGCCCGGGGCTGGCTGAAGCGGGACGGGCGGATGTTCATCCATGTCTTCACCCATCGCGACGCGCCGTACCGGTTCGATCACACCGACAGCGGCGACTTCATCGCCCAGCATTTCTTCACCGGCGGCGTCATGCCCAGCCGGGGGCTGATGCGGCAGTTTCCGGACCTGTTCGAGGTCGAGCGGGAATGGAGCTGGAACGGGGTCAACTACAGGCGGACGGCGGACCACTGGCTGGCCAATATGGACGCCAACGGCGACCGGGTGATGGAGCTGATGCGGGAGACCTACGGCGCCGACGCGGCCCTGTGGCGACGGCGCTGGCGGCGGTTCTACCTGGCGACGGCCGGCCTGTTCGGAAACGACGACGGAAACACCTGGGCGGTCAGTCATTACCTGCTGAAGCCGGCTTGAGGAGCTGAACCATGATCAAATATGTCGCCGCCTATCTGGGCGCGGGTCTGACCTTCGCCGCGGTCGACGCGGTCTGGCTGACCACCATGACCGACCGGCTGTACAAGCCCGTGCTGGGCCCGATCCTGGCGGACAAGCCGGACATGAGGGCCGCCGTGGCCTTCTATCTGATCTCCATCGCGGGGACGGTGTTCCTGGCCATCGAGCCGGCGCTGCGCGAGGGCGCCTGGCAGAGGGCGGCGATCAATGGCGCGGTGCTGGGGTTCGTGGCCTACGCCACCTATGACCTGACCAACCAGGCGACGCTGAACGTGTGGTCGACGCGGCTGACGATCATCGACCTGTGCTGGGGAACGGCGCTGACGACGCTGTCGGCCCTAGGCGGATATTTCGCGGCGCGCTGGGCGGAAGGACGGTTCGGCTGACGCCGGCCCCAGGGGGGCGAGGGGACGGTCCGGTTAACCTTTTTATTCCCGTGACGCGGGCCTGAGGTAGCGGTCCCGCGGCGATAGGGTAAAAGACCCGACGGAACAGGGTTCAGTCGGGGGACGGTTTGCGCGCTGGCATAAATGCTCTGACGGCGACCTTCGTGGTCGGCGTGCTGGCCGGGCTGGTGCTGACGCCCGACGGCCGGGCGTGGCTGCGCCATCCGACCGTGATGCTGGGCGACAGGGCCGCGGCCTCGGCGCCGCCCGCGCCCGTTGCGCCGGTCGCTCCGGTGGCGGTCGCCGCCCCGGTCCTGCCCGCCGTGACGCCGCTGGATGCGCGTCTGGCCGAGGGGCCGCTGCGTATCGGCGTGTTCGGGGATTCGATGGCCGACGGCCTGTACGCGGGCCTCTACCGCGACCTGCAGCACACGCCGAATGTGACGGTGAGCAAATTCTCCCAGGTGTCGACGGGGCTGAGCCGCTACGACTACGTCGACATCCAGTCGAAGACGCGGGGCCAGCTGGACGCGCAGCCGGTGGACGTGGCGGTCATGCTGTTCGGCACCAACGACGCCCAGGGCATAGAGATGGACGGGCAGGTCCATCCGTTCGGCTCTGACGGCTGGAAGGCCGCCTACGCCCGGCGGGTCGACGACCTGGTGGCCCTGCTGCGCAGCCGCGACGTGGCCGTCTATTGGGTCGGCCTGCCGCGCATGAAACGGGATACGTTCGACGCGAAGATGACGCTGATCAACGGGGTGGTCGAGGCGCGGATGAAGGCGCTGGGCGTGCCGTATATCGGCACCACGGCCCTGACCTCGAACGGCGAGGGCGGCTATGAGGCCTATCTGCCGACCGACAGCGGTCGCCGCACCCTGATGCGGGCCAATGACGGAATCCATATGTCGATGGCCGGCTATCTGAGGCTCAGCGCGCCGGTGTCGGCGCGGCTGAAGCGCGACGCGGGTCTGGACCGGCCGGCGGCGGTTCCTGTTCCGGCGGCTGCGTCCGTATCGCCCGCCGGCTGAGAATGACGCTGCGGGGGGCGGTCATCGCGGCCGGGCTGTGGGGGGCGGCGACCGGCGTCGCGGCCCAGACGCCCTATGCGGCGCTGCTGACGCCCCGGCCGGGCGCCGGGGTCTGCGCCGCCAGCCTCTGTCAGCCGGAGGCGCTGAACAGCCTGTTCAAGGCGCTGGCCGCCACCGAGGCCGGAACTTCCACCCGGCCGGTGCACATCCTGCAGCTCGGCGACAGCCATACGGCGGGCGACCGCATCACCGGCAAGCTGAGGGCCGTATGGCAGGCGCGGTTCGGCGATGGCGGGCGGGGCGTCCTGCCGCCCGGCGCCCCCCACGAAGGCTATTCGCCGATGCAGGTCGAGGTGACGGCGGCGGGCTGGCGCATCGTCCCCGCACCCCTGACCTATCCGGGCTTCGAGCCCTACCCGGTCGGCCTGACCGCCGTGTGGGACCTCAACGCCGATCCGGACGGCCGCCTGACCCTGCGGCCGGACGCGCCGCTGCGGGAGACGGAGATCCGGCTGTGCTGGGAGGCGCCGTGGGGCGTGACCGTGTCGGACGAGGACGAGACCTGGACCGTCGCGGCCGAGCCGCGCGGCTGGTTGCTGTCCTGCGGCGGGATCCGTCCCGCGACGCCGCCGGGGGAACTGGTCGTGCGTCCGGCCGATCCTGAACGGCCGCGCGTGCGGCTGGATCATATCCGGCTCACGAAGACGGGGCCGGGCGTCGTGGTCTCCAACCTGGGACAGGTCGGGGCGACGTTGGCCGATCTGGCGGCCCGGACCGAAGAGGTGGTGATCGACGAACTGGCGGAGTGGCGGCCGGACCTGATCGTGGTCGCCTACGGCGTCAACGAAGGCTTCGACGACGCGCTTGAGCCCGCGGCCTACGACCTCATGTTGCGCGGCCAGATCGACCGGCTTCGGCTGCGCGCACCCGGGGCGGCGCTGCTGATCCTCGGCGCCCCCGACGCCCAGCGCAGCGGCGTCACGGGCGGCTGCAGCGCGGACGGACTGCGCGCGCCGCCGCCCTCTCTGGCGGTGGTGCGGGACGTGCAACGCCGGGTCGCCGCCGACATGGGTGTGGCGTTCTGGGACTGGCACGGGCGGATGGGCGGCGACTGTTCAGCGGACCGGCTGGCGATGCGGGACGAGCCGTTCATGCGCGGCGACCGGGTGCATTTCACCTCGGCCGGGGCGGACTGGATCGGCGGCGTGCTGAGCGACGACCTGCTGGCCGCCTATGACGCGTGGAAGGCCGGACAGGGGGCGGCGGACTAGATGCTGTTCCCCACGCTCGCCTTCGGCGTCTTCTTCCTGTTCGTCTATTTCACCGCCTGGTCGCTGGATCGCGAGAACGGGCGGCGAAAACTGTTCCTGCTGCTGGCCAGCTGGTTCTTCTACGCCCAGTGGGACTGGCGCTTCGTCGGCCTGCTGATCCTGTCGGCGGTGCTGAACTGGGGCGTCGGGGCGCTGATCGCGCGACAGCCGGGGGCGAGGAAGGCGTGGCTGGTCGGCCTGGGCGTCGCGGTCAATCTGCTGATCCTGGGCTTCTTCAAATACTATGGCTTCTTCATCGAGCAGGCGGGCGAACTGCTGATGCGGTTCGGCTGGGAGCGGGACCTGCCGCTGCTGCAGGTCGTGCTGCCGGTGGGGATTTCCTTCTTCACCTTCCAGGGCATTTCGTATGTCGTGGATGTGCATCGCGGGAAGACGCCGCCGGCGAAGTCGCTCCTCGATGTCATGCTGCTGATGAGCTTCTTCCCGCATCTGGTGGCCGGGCCGATCGTGCGGGCCTCGGACCTGCTGCCGCAGTTCGACCGGACGCCCCGCCTGACGCGGGAAATGGCGACGCACGGCCTGCTGCTGATCGTCTGGGGCCTGTTCAAGAAGACGGTGATCGCCTCCGAGATTTCGGTGAACCTGGTCGATCCGGTGTTCTTCGATCCGTCGGCCTATGGCGCGGTGGACATCGCGGCGGCGGTCTATGGCTATGCGGTCCAGATCTATTGCGACTTCTCGGCCTATTCGGACATGGCGATCGGGATCGCGGCCCTGCTGGGCTATTCCTTCCCGCGCAATTTCGACCAGCCTTACCGGGCCAGTTCCATGCAGAGCTTCTGGCGGCGCTGGCATATCAGCCTGTCCAGCTGGCTGCGCGACTATCTGTATGTGCCGCTGGGCGGCGGGCGGAAGGGGCTGGTCTCGTCCTGCATCAACGTCTTCATCACCATGGTGCTGGGCGGGCTGTGGCACGGGGCGGCCTGGACCTTCCTGGCCTGGGGCGCGCTGCATGGCGGGGTGCAGGTGATCGAGCGCCTCGGCCGCGCGGCCTTCGGCGACCGCAAGGTGATCCCGACGGTGGTCGGGGTGCTGGTCACCTTCCACATCGTCTGCCTGGGCTGGATCCTGTTCCGGGCCGAGAGCTTCGACATGGCCATGGCCATGCTGCAGGGGCTGGGGCGGATCGGGCCGGTGGTCATGCTGACGCCGCTGCTGCTGATGCTGATCGTCGGCGGGCTGGCCATGCACTGGCTGCCGCCGCGCGCCATCGAGGGCGTGGCCGAGCGGCTGAAGACGGCGCCGTCGATCACCCTCGGCCTGCTGATCGGCGCGGCCTTCCTGCTGATCGAGGCGGTGCGGCCCGAAGGCGTCGCCCCCTTCATCTATTTCCAGTTCTGAGGCGTTGGACCCGCGATGACCGACGACACGACAGGCAAGGATGGCGAAACGCCCGCGACGCCGCTGGAGCCGTTCCCGGTTCATCGGCCGGAATCGCCCTTTCCGCCGCTGTACGAAAGCCTGCCGCCGCCGCCGGAGGATCCGCCCAGCGACTGGATCGAGACGGCTGACGCCCACGACCTGCCGACGCGCGACAACGCCCTGACCGCGCTGGGGCGGTTCGCCTTTCCGCCCGCGCCGCCGCTGGACGACGAGGGCGTGGCGGCGCGCGACCGGCGCTGGACCAGCCGGACCATACTGATGACGGCGGCCTTCCTGATGGTGTTCAACGCCGTGTCGCCGCTGAATTGGGCGCGCCAGCAACCGCCGGGCTGGATCCCCGGAACCGTGGAGCAACTGTCCGAGGTCTGGGTGGCTCAACTGGCGGTGTTCGGGGTCGACATGCCGCGTCAGGGTCTGCGCGAGATGTGGATGGCGGCGCGCCAGGCGCGGTTCATCGGCCAGGCGCCCGAGCCGACCACGCCTTGACCGACCGCGCGCGCCGACCCTAGCGTGCGACGCCCGGAGAGGGGCGATTGGTTCGGGGAAACATCACATGCGTCGTCATCTGTTCGGCCGGGCCCTGCCCGTCTTCGTCCTGCTGGCCGCCGTGGCCGGGCCGGCCCTCGCCCAGGACGGGCTGACCTATCAGCAGCCGCCGGCGCCGATCGCGGACATTCTCGACACCAAACCCACGCCCACGCCCAGCCTGTCGCCCGACGACACGACGCTGGCGCTGTTCGACCGGGCCAATCTGCCGCCGATCGCCGAACTGGCCGAGCCGATGCTGCGGCTGGCGGGCTATCGCATCAATCCGCGCAACAACGGGCCGGCGAACAGCCGCGTGTCCTGGCTGACCGGGCTGAGCCTCCAGCCCGTCGCGGGCGGCGCGGCGCGCACGGTCGCGCTTCCGGCCAACGCCCGTTTCATCTCGCCGAGCTGGTCGCCGGACGGCAAGTCGATCGCCCTGCTGATGGACGCGCCGACGGGGCTGGAGCTGTGGACGGTCGATGTGGCCAGCGCGCAGGCGAGCAGGCTGACCGACGCGCGCGTCAACGCGGCCGGGGGCGTGGCGTTCGACTGGCTGCCCGACAGCTCGGGCCTGCTGGTGCGGATGACCCCAGAGGGACGCGGCGCGGCGCCGGACGTGACGCGTCCGCCGACGGGCCCGACCGTGGCCGAAAGCATGGGCCGGGCGGCGCCGGCGCGGACCTATCAGGACCTGCTGACCGATCCCGGCGACGAGGCGCTGTTCGATCATTATTTCACCTCGCAGCTGACGCTGGTCCCGCTGAACGGGGCGCCCCGCACGGTCGGAGCGCCGTCGGTCTACCTGGGCGCGCGGGTGTCGCCGGACGGGCTCCATGTGCTGCAGACGACGGCCAAGCGGCCCTACAGCTATGTGGTCCCGGCCAATCTGTTTCCCGCCGACGTGGTCGTCACCGATCTGAACGGGCGCATCGTGCATCGGGTGGCGGACCTGCCGCTGAGGGACAACATCCCCACGCCGTTCGACGCCGTGGCCCCCGGGCCGCGGTCCGTGCAGTGGCGCTCGGACGCGCCGGCGACCCTGGTCTGGACCGAGGCCCAGGACGGGGGTGATCCGCGCACGCCGGCCGAGGTTCGCGACCGGGTCTTCACCCTGGCGGCGCCGTTCAGCGCCCAGCCGACGCCGCTGGTCGATCTGAAGGAACGCTACGGCGGCGTGACGTGGGGCGACGCCGATACCGCCCTGGTCGACAGTCAGTGGTTCAATACGCGCCACGAGACCCGCTATGTCGTCGACCCCTCGAACCCGGGGCAGGGTCGGGTGCTGCTGGAGCGCAACTATCAGGACCGGTACAACGACCCCGGCTCGCCGGTGACCGAGCCCAACGCGAGCGGCTTCCCCGTCATTCGCTTCGCCGGGGACGGCCGTGTGTTGATGACCGGCGCCGGGGCGACGCGCGAGGGCGAGTATCCGTTCCTGGCCGCCATGGATCTGACGGACGGCCGGTCGGAGCGGCTGTGGACCTCGGCCAGCGGCGACTATGAGGCCGTCGTCGGCTTCCTCGACGAGGCGGGCCGCAGGGTCGTGACCCGACGCGAGACGCGCAACGATCCGCCCAACCTGTTCGTGCGCGACCTGACCGTCGGCGAGCCGACGGCCCTGACGCAGTTCCCGGATCCCGCGCCGCAACTGGCCGGGGTCAGCAAGCAGACGATCAGCTACGCCCGCGCCGACGGGGTGCAGCTGTCGGGGACGCTGTATCTGCCCGCCGGCTACGACAAGGACCGCGACGGTCCGCTGCCGCTGATCATGTGGGCCTATCCGGCCGAGTTCACCGACGCCGCCGTGGCCGGTCAGGTGGTCGACACCGCCAATCGCTTCACGCGGCCGGGCGGGATCAGCCATCTGTTCCTGCTGACCCAGGGCTATGCCGTGCTCGACAATCCCTCGATGCCGATCGTCGGCGTCGATGGAGCCGAGCCGAACGACACCTATATCGAACAGCTGAAGGCCAGCGCCGAGGCGGCGGTGAACGCCGTGGTCGAACTGGGCGTGGCCGACCGCGACCGCATCGCCGTGGGCGGGCACAGCTACGGCGCCTTCATGACCGCCAACCTGCTGGCGCACACCGACCTGTTCCGCACCGGCATCGCCCGGTCGGGCGCCTATAACCGGACCCTGACGCCGTTCGGCTTCCAGGCCGAGCAGCGGACCTACTGGGAGGCGACCGAGACCTATACGGAGATGTCGCCCTTCACCTACGCCAACCGGGTCAATGAGCCGATCCTGCTGATCCACGGCGAGGCCGACGACAATTCTGGCACCTTCCCGATCCAGTCCGAGCGGTTCTACGCCGCGCTGAAGGGGCAGGGCGCGACGGTGCGATACGTCGTCCTGCCGCTGGAGGCGCACGGCTATCGGGCGCGGGAGTCCGTGGGCCACACCCTCTGGGAGATGACCCGCTGGCTGGACCAGTATGTGAAGAACGCGGGGCCGCGTTGATTTGGAAAGGCCCGGCTTGGCCGCCGGGCCTTGTCATCCCGGACACCGCGAAGCGGTGATCCGGGACGGGATGCGCCAATAGCCTGACCTCCCGGAAATCGCGGCGCGATTGTCCGGGAGACGGGTGATCGTCGCAGTGTGGGTCGACCTGTCTCCCGGACAGCTGCTGGCGCAGCTTCCGGGAGGGTCAGCGATGTGGGCGAAGCGTCCCGGCTCTCCGCTTCGCTTCGGCCGGGATGACAAGCGCGCCGGCGAAGGAGCGCAAGGATCAGGCCTCGACGATCTCGCCCAGGCCGTCCGCCGTCTTCGCCACGGTGAAGGTCTTCAGCACGCGCTCGTCATAGGGTTTAGCGAACAGGGTCGAGACGGTGCGCAGCTCGGCCTTGGCGTGGTCCGGGGTCAGGGTCAGCAGGATATAGCCCTTGGCCGACTGGTCGCAGAAGACGACCTCGTCATTGGCCTGCATCAGGGCGGCGCCCAGCGGCAGCCGGGGCACGGCGTCGCCGGGCGAGGGGCTGGAGATGGCGCTGGTCCCGAACTCGACGCCGCGGCGGGCGCCGGCGGCGTCCCTGAGGTCGTCGACCCAGAAGGCGTGGCTGTCGCCGGCCAGGACGATCGGCTGGACCCCCGCCTCGGCGAAGGCGGCGTACAGGCGCTCGCGGCCGGCGGGATAGCCGTCCCAGCTGTCGAGGTTGAAAGGCACGCCCAGTTTGAACAGCTCGATCGACTGCTGGACCTGGCCGCGGACGGCGGCGGGCAGGGTCGCCAGAAGGCCGGCGATCTGCAGCGGATTGGCCATGGTGGTGATGTCGGGGCCCTGGACGCGGGCCATGACCACCTGGTTGCCGACGACCTGCCACGGCTTGCCCGAGGCGCGCGAGGCCTGAAGCGTGGACCTGATCCAGTCGCGCTGGGCGTCGCCCAGCAGGTCGCGGGCCGGATCGTTGCGCTTCGTCTGGAAGGCGGCGAGGTCGGGGCGGCCGTCCGCGACCGGCATGTCGGCCTCATAGGTCAGCTGTTCGCCGCGGGCGAGCAGGCGGGTCTCGACCATCAGCAGGCTGGCGAGGTCGCCGAAGTCGAAGCTGCGCTGGATGGCTTCCGGCGTCAGACCGGCGCCCGGCTCGCGGATCGGCATCCATTCGAACCAGGCCTTGAGCGCCGCGGCCTTGCGGGTGGCGTAGGCGCCCTCGGTGGCGGGCGTGTGGTTCTCGGCGCCGGCGGTCCAGGCGTCGTTGGCGATTTCGTGGTCGTCCCAGACGCAGATGAAGGGCGCGCGGGCGTGGGCGGCCTGCAAGTCGGGGTCGGTCTTGTACTGGGCGTGGCGGGTCCGGTAGTCGACCAGGGAGACGATCTCATGGGCCGGCGCCGGGATGCGGCCGAGCGGGGCGCCCGAGGCCATGCCGTAAGCGTCGGGCTCGGCGCCGTATTCGTAGATGTAGTCGCCGAGGTGGACGACGGCGTCGAGCCGCTCCAGCTTCGAGACCGCGTCCCAGGCGTTGAACAGGCCGCCCGGGTAGAGCTGGCAGGAGGCGACGGCGAGCACGACATCGGGGGTCGGGCCGGCGGGCAGGGTGCGGGTGCGGCCCTGCGGCGACCGGGTCTCGCCGGCGGTGAAGGCGTAGCGATATTCGACGCCGGGCTGCAGGCCGGCGACCGGGACCTTGACCGTGAAGTCGCGATCCGGTCCGGTCTCGACCGTGCCCGAGGCGACGGAGGCCGCCGCGTCGCCCTCGCGCCAGACCGACCAGTCGACCCGCACCGCGCGGACCGTCGGATCCGTCGGGGTGACGCGGGTCCAGATCATCACGCCGTCGTGTCGGGGATCGCCGGAGGCCACCCCGTGGACGAAGGCGGCGGCCGAGGACGCGCGGGCGGCGGCGGGAACAGCCGCCCCCGCCGCGCCCGCGCCGAACAGGCCGAGAAGGTCGCGGCGGTGCAGGGTCATCGCTGTGGCTCCTAGTAGCGCAGGCTGAGGGTCGCGCCATAGGTGCGCGGCTCGCCGGCGATGAAGGTCGGCAGGCCGAGGCCGTCGCCGGTGTTGCCGGCGTCCTTGATGTATTCCTCGTCCAGCAGGTTGTCGCCGAACAGCTCCAGACCCCAGTTGGCGTCGGACGGGGCGTAGCGGACCCGCAGGTTCAGCAGGCCGTAGGCCTCCTGGACCTCGTCCACGGCGGTGTCGGGGACGAAGTTGCCGGTCTGGAGATCGGCGCGGTCGTTGTCGTTGTCGAAGAAGGTTTCCGACTGCCAGCTGTACGTCGGCTGGACCTCGACCTCGCCGCCCGGGAGGGCGACGCGCCAGGTCAGGCCGACCGAGGCGCGGTTGTCGGGCGACAGGCGGAATTTGTTGCCGTCGAAGATGCCCGCCTCGAACCGCGAGTGGTTGTAGGCATAGGTCGCGAACAGATCGAGGCTGTCCGAGGGGCTGAAGAAGGCCTGGCCCTCGAAGCCGTAAGCCGTCGCCTCGCCGGCGTTGGTGGTGAAGAACTGGGTCCCGACCTGAACCGTGGTCTGGAAGTTGGTGTAGTCGTAGAAATAGGCCGCGCCGTCCAGCCGCAGGGCCCCGCCCATCATCGCCGTCTTGGCGCCGAGCTCATAGCTGTCGACCCGTTCCTCGTCGACGAAGGTGAAGGCTGGAGCGCCGAAGGGCGAGGACGGTGCGCCCGGAGACAGCACCGCCGGACGGCGGCCGCGGGCGTAGTTGGCGTACAGGTTCGTATCGTCGGTCAGGGCGTAGCGCGCCGTGGCGCGCCAGGTCAGGCCGTCATCCTCCAGATCCTGGCTGACGGTCGAGCCGTTGCCGGCGGTCGGCTGGAAGGTCAGGCCGAACAGGGGGAAGGCGGCGGTCACCGGGGCGGTGGCGGCGCCGGGCTGGGCCAGCTGGAAGACGACGCCGTTGGCGAAGGCGCCGAGGGCGGCGGCCTGGGTCAGGGCGGCGGGCGTGCCCTGGGCGACCAGGGCGGCGATCTGGCCCTGCAGCTGCTGCACCGCCAGCAGGCCGCCGAGGATGGAACGGCCGTTCAAGGTGGCGGTGGAAATGCCGGTGGTCTTCTCATCCTGGGTCCAGCGGACGCCGAGGGCGAACTCGAGCCGGTCGGTCGGGCGCCAGGTCACGTCGCCGAACACGTCGAACGACTCCAGCTCGCTGGAGTTGGTGGCGGTCTCGATGTGTGAGGACTTCAGATTGTTGCGGATGCCCGGGATGAAGGGGGCGGGGATGCCGAACGCCGCCAGGATGGGGTCGATCAGGGCCGGGCTGGAGAAGGCGGCCAGGGGCAGGGCGGTCGTGCCGGCGGCTGCGGGATTGCCGTCCAGCAGTCCGGCCAGCTGGGCCAGGGCGACCCGCTCGTTGAACTCGGTCGGGGTGCGCTGGAAGCCGTCCTCGTTGAAATAGCCGGCGCCGATGAAGCCGGAGACGGCGCCGCCGTTGTCCCAGTTCAGGCGCAGCTCCTGGCTGAACTGCTTGCCCTGGGCGTCTTCGCCGGCGAACAGCAGGGGCAGGGAGATGCCGTCCGGATCGAAGGCCTCATACGATTCGAACTCGCGGTAGGCGGTGGTCGAGGTCAGGGTCAGGGCGTCCGAGAAATCGAACCGGCCGATACCCGTCACGCCGTGAACCGTGCGGTCGAGGCCCAGAGGCTTGCCGCCGTCGAACGTGCCCGCCGGCGTCAGGGCCGCGCCGTCCCACGGATCGCGGCCGCCCAGAACGGCGCCCGTCGTCGGGTCGGCGGGCGAATAGGCCATGGCCTTGAACGAGGTGCCGGGGCCTTCGTCAGTCTGGTAGTTGCCGATCAGGTCGTAGCGGAAGGCGTCATTCGGCTGGAAGGCCAGGCCGAGACGCCAGGCATAGGTCCGGAAGCCGTTGTAGTCGGGCCCGCCGAGCAGGTTCTCGACATAGCCCTCGCGGGTCTTCATCCGCGTGGCGAAGCGCAGGGCCAGCATGTCGTTGATGGGGGCGTTCACCATCGCCTCGACCATGCTGTAGTTCAGATTGCCGAAAGCCAGCCGGCCCGCCGCGTCGAAGCCGTCGATGTCGGCCTTGTTCTGGATGACGTTGATCGCGCCGATCAGGGCGCCGCGGCCGTAGAGGGTCGACTGCGGGCCCTTGGCGACCTCGATGCGCTCGACGTCGAACAGTTCGACATAGGAGCCGCGCGATTTCGAGATCGAGACGCCGTCCTGATAGACCGAGACGCGCGGCTCGTTCGTGGCTTCGCCCGAGTCCGAGGTGATGCCGCGCATCACGAAGCCGGGGTTGTTGGGCGACTGGTTCTGCACCAGCAGGCCGGGGGTGAAGGCCGAGAGCTCCTCGAAGTCCTGGACGCCGAGTTTTTCCAGCATGTCGCCGCTGTAGGCGGTCAGGGCGAAGGGCACCTCCGTCGCGCTCTGCTCGCGCAGCTGGGCGGTGACGATGACCTCGTCCAGGCTGGTCGGCTCGGCGTCCTGGGCCGAGGCCGCGCCGGCCAGCCCCCAGACGAGACCCAGCGCGCTGGCGCCGAGGAGAATTTTGGTCCGTTGAACGCGATACGTCATGGCAGCCCCCTGCGATTGGATGGTGCGGCGTAGCCGTGGTTCATGCCGGACCTGCGACAGGCCCGCGTCGGCGCGGTGAAGCTGCAAAGGCGTTCCGATGACGAACCGTCCGTGAACGCAGCGAGGCCGCGGTTCGCGCGACGGCAAGGAACGCTTGTCGCGCCGCAACATTCCTGTTGCTTCAGCGCCGCTTGTCAGGCCACGCTGCGGGATCAATGCAGCGGGAGTGGTATGGCCTTCGACGAAATGTCAGGTGGGACGGCCGGGTATGGGGCGGATGTCCGCGACAGCTACCGCGGGCTTGCCCGCTGGCTGGCGGAGGCGCCGGAGGGCCTGCTGCAGGCGCGGTCCCGTCAGGCCGAGCTGTTCTTCCGCCGCATGGGCATCACCTTCGCCGTCTATGGCGACGCGGAATCCAGCGAGCGGCTGATCCCCTTCGACGTGGTGCCGCGCATCATCGGCGCGTCGGAATGGGCCGGGCTGGAGGCCGGGCTGATCCAGCGGGTCACGGCGATGAACCTGTTCCTCGCCGACGTCTACGGCCCGCAGGAGTGCCTGAAAGCGGGGATCCTGCCGCCGGAACTGGTGCTGACCAATCCCCACTATGTGCCCGAGATGCAGGGCCGCCGGCCGCCGCGCGGGGTGTGGGTGCATATCGCCGGCGTCGATCTGGTGCGGACCGGCGAGGACGGCTTCTACGTGCTGGAAGACAATTGTCGTACGCCCAGCGGGGTCTCCTACATGCTGGAGAACCGCGAGATGATGATGCGGCTGTTCCCCGATCTGTTCGCCGACTATCCGGTGCGGCCGGTCGAGACCTATGCGGACATGCTGCTGTCGTCCTTGCGGGCCTGCGCGCCCGAGGCGGCCGGAACCGATCCCACGATCGTGGTGCTGACGCCGGGGCCTTTCAACTCGGCCTATTACGAACACTCCTTCCTGGCCGACAAGCTGGGAGTCGAGCTGGTCGAGGGGCGCGACCTGTTCGTCGACGACGGCAAGGTCTTCATGCGCACGACGCAGGGGCGGCAACAGGTGGACGTCGTCTATCGCCGCATCGACGACGCCTTCATCGACCCCCTGACGTTCCGGCCGGACTCGTCGCTGGGCGTGCCGGGGCTGATGACGGCCTATCAGGCGGGAACGGTGACCCTGGCCAACGCCGTCGGCACGGGCGTGGCCGACGACAAGGCCGTCTACACCTACATGCCCGATATCATCCGCTTCTTCACCGGCGAGGAGCCGATCCTGAAGAACGTGCCGACCTGGCGCTGCCGCGAGCCGGAGGCGCTGAAGGAGGTGCTGTCGAAACTGGATCAGCTGGTGGTCAAGGAAGTCGGCGGATCGGGCGGCTACGGCATGCTGGTCGGGCCCGCCGCGTCGAAGAGCGAGATCGAGGCCTTCCGCAAGAAGCTGATCAACCATCCCGACGACTTCATCGCCCAGCCGACCCTGGCGCTGTCGACCGCGCCGACGCTGGACAAGGGCGAGCTGGCCCCGCGCCACGTCGACCTTCGGCCCTTCGTGCTGTCGAGCCCCGAGGGGGTGAAGGTGGCGCCGGGCGGGCTGACGCGCGTGGCGCTGAAGCCGGGGTCGCTGGTGGTCAACTCCAGTCAGGGCGGCGGGACCAAGGACACCTGGGTGCTGGATGTTTGAGATCGCGGACATGTCTCCTCCCCATCTTCGATGGGGAGGTGGCTCGGCGGCGATCAGCCGGCGAGACGGAGGGGGCGACTCCGTCAGATGGTTTGCGTGTTCGATCGGCGACGGCCTGCGCCGCCCCCTCCGTCACGGCGCGAAGCCGCGCCGCGCCACCTCCCCACGGTGTGGGGAGGAGACCTGAGATGCTCTCGAGAACCGCAGACAGTCTGTACTGGACCGGCCGCTATATCGAGCGGGCGGACTTTCTCGCCCGGATTCTGGAGGCCACGCTGAGGCTGGCGGCCATTCCGACGCGCGGCGACGGCGACGCCGAGACGGTGTGGGCCAGCGCCCTGGCCTCGGCCGGGGCGCCCAAGGCGCTGGGCCGGTCGCCGACCGAGAAGTCGGTGCGCGAATATCTGGCCTTCGCGCCGGACAATTCCTCGTCGATCACCGCCTGCATCACCCGCGCCCGGACCAATGCGCGGTCCGTGCGCACGGCGCTGACGATCGAGCTGTGGGAGGCGATCAACGGGGCCTGGAACGGGCTGGAGGAGCAGGGCCAGCCGACCCGCCGCGACGACTTCGCCCGCTTTCTGGAGTGGGTGAAGACCGTCACCCTGTCGGTCGAGGGCGCGACCAGCCGGACCATGTTGCGCAACGACGGCTACTATTTCCTGCGCCTCGGCGCCGCGATCGAGCGGGCCGACAACACGGCGCGGCTGCTGGACGTCAAATACCATCTGCTGCTGCCCGAGGGCGAACGCGTCGGTGGGCAGCTGGACTATTTCCAGTGGACGACCCTGCTGCGCGAGGTGTCGGCGCTGACGGCCTATCGCTGGGTGTATCGCGACAGCGTCAAGCCGTGGCTGGTGGCCGATCTGCTGGTGTTGAACCGGCAGATGCCGCGCTCCCTGGCCAGCTGCCAGTCGTCGATCGTGCGCTATCTGGAGCGGCTGGCCAGCGACTACGGCCGGCGCGGGCCGGCGCAGCGGCTGGCGGCGGAGCGGATGCGGGCGTTCGACAACTCGCGCATGGACGACATCTTCCAGTCGGGCCTGCACGAATACATCCAGGCGTTTCTCGGCGAGAACGGACGCCTGGGTCAGGCGATCCACGAACAGTATCTGAGCTGATCCAGTGCGCATCCGTATCGATCACGCGACCACCTACGCCTACGACCGGGCGGCGCGCTTCATTATCCAGACCCTGCGGCTTTCGCCCCGCTCGTCCGAGGCCCAGCAGGTGCGCGACTGGCGTGTGGAGACTGATGTCGACGCCCGTCTGCGAAAGTCCGAGGACGCCTTCGGCAACATCGTCCACACCCTCTACACCGAGCAGCCGACCCAGAGCCTGACGATCCGGGTCTCGGGCGAGGTGGTGACGAACGAGACCGCCGGCGTCGTGCCGCGGGATCAGGAGACGCTGTCGCCGCTGGTGTTCCTGAGGGATACGGCGCTGACGAAACGCGACAAGCTGATCTCGGTCTTCGCCTCGGAGTTTTCGGCCCATCCGCCGCTCGAGCGGCTGCATCGGTTGATGGCCGGCATCCACGGCTCGGTGGCGTTCGAGGTGGGAGTGACGACGCCGACCCACACGGCGGCCGAGGTCCTGGCCCTGGGCCGGGGGGTCTGTCAGGACCACGCCCATGTCTTCATCGCCTGTTGCCGGGAGATGGGCGTGCCGGCGCGCTATGTGTCGGGCCACCTGCTGCGGCGCGACGGACAGGACGACCAGGAGGCGGGCCACGCCTGGGCCGAGGCCTGGATCGAGGATCTGGGCTGGGTCGGCTTCGACCCGGCCAACGGCATCTGTTCGACGGACCGCTATGTGCGGGTCGCTACGGGGCTGGACTATCTGGGCGCCGCCCCTGTGCGGGGGGCCACCTATGGCGGCGGCGGCGAGCGGCTGGCGGTGCGTCTGAACGTGCGTGATGCGGACATGCAACAGAGCCAGCAGCAGGCCTGACGTCGGTGCGGATGCGGGCGCCGCCGTCGCGCGAATCTGATACCGTCGCCCCATGACTGCCGTACGGGGATGGCGCACCAGATGACCTATTGCGTGGGCATGCTGGTCGAAGAGGGTCTGGCGATGATCGCCGACACCCGCACCAACGCGGGCGTCGACAGCATTTCGACCTATCGCAAGCTGCACGTCGTCGACCGGCCCGGGGACCGCGTTCTGGGCGTCTGCACCGCCGGCAATCTGTCCGTCACCCAGACCGCGCTGGCCATGGCGAAAGAGGGCGTCCATCTGAACGTCGGCGACGAGCCCGAGACGCTGGAGACGGCGCCGACCCTGTTCCGCTGCGCCCAGATTCTGGGTCACGCCCTGCGCAGCGTACGGCTGTCGATCGCGCCGGCGCTTGAGGCCGACAGCCTGAACACCTCGGCCTCCATGCTGCTGGGCGGCCAGATCAAGGGCGGCGAGATGGGGCTGTTCCTGATCTACAGCCAGGGCAATTTCATCGAATGCGGCCGTGACACCCCCTATCTGCAGATCGGCGAACTGAAATACGGCAAACCCATTCTGGAGAGCGGGCTGGCGTTCGATTCCCCGCTGGCCGAGGCGGTCAAGCTGGGCCTGATCTCGTTCTCCACCACCATGCGCAGCAATGTCGGGGTCGGGGCGCCGTTCGACCTGATCACCATCCGGCGCGGCTTCATCAGCGGCGAACAGCGGCGGATCGAGGAAGACGATCCCTATTTCGCCGATCTGCACGAACGCTGGACGAGGGCCCAGACCACCGCGCGCCGTTCGATGCCCGAGCCGCCGTGGATGATGGGACCGCGGCTGGCGTCCAGCCGAACCTAGGCCATTGCCCGTCGCGCGGCCTCGGGTCAGGGTGTCGCATGATCCGAGCCCTGAACCGCCGCCACGCCCTGACCCTGATGGGTGGAACCGCCGTCGCCGGCCTGACCGGCCTGCCCGCGTTCGCGCAGTCCGAAGACTGGACGGCGCTCGGCGCGGACGTGAAGGCCGAATTCAAATGGGCCTGGGACCACTATGTCGCCCGGGCCTGGGGCAGGGACGAGATCAATCCGGTTTCGGGGACGTCGCAGTCCTTCTTCATCGAGGGGCATGACCTCGGCCTGTCGCTGGTCGAGGCGCTGGACACCCTGTGGATCATGGAGCTGGACGAGGAATTCCAGGCCGGGGTCGACTGGGTCAAGGCCAATCTGGCCTTCGACATCGACGGCTACGCCCAGGTGTTCGAGACCAATATCCGGCTGGTCGGCGGCCTGCTGTCGGCGCATCTGGCGTGCGGCGATCCGGTGCTGCTGGACAAGGCGAAGGACCTCGCCGACCGGCTGATGAAGGCGTTCGACGCTTCGCCGCACGGCCTGCCGTACCGCTATGTGAATCTGAAGACGGGGGCGGTGCGGGATCCGGAAACCAATCTCGCCGAGATCGGCACCTATGCGACCGAGTTCGGCCTGCTGGGCCAGCTGACGGGCGACGACCGATACTATGCGGCGGCCAAGCGGGCGATGAAGCACGCGCTCGACATGCGGTCGGACAAGGGGCTGATGGCGGCGAACATCCACGCCGAGACGGGTCAGTTCACCAGCCGCAACGCCTCGATCGATGTCTATGCCGACAGCTTCTACGAATACCTCTGGGACAGCTGGGAGATGTTCGGCGACGCCGAGATGAAGCGCTGGGCCGAGGAATGTCTGGGCGCGATGATCGCCCATCAGGGCCGCCGCTATGACGGCCGGCTGTGGTTCCCGATGGTCGACTATGAGACCGCCGAGGTGACCGGGACGTCGCAGACGGTGCTGGGCGGCTATCTGGCCGGGCTGCTGGGGCAGGTCGGGCGCAAGGCCGAGGGCGACGACTTCCTGGCCAGCTATACGGAGATGCAGGCGCGCTACACCGTCATCCCCGAGTCGATCGAGGTGACGACGGGGACGGCCCGCGGCAAGCGCACCGGCCTGCGCCCCGAGTTCGCCGACGCCTGCCTGAACCTCTGGCTGGGCGACCGGGACGAGCGGTATCGGGCGCTGACGGCGGTGCACTATCGGGCGATGAAGGAGACCTCGAAGGTGGCCCATGGCTACACCTCGCTGGCCGACATCACGACCCGGCCGATGACCCAGGGCGACAACTGCCCGGGCTACTGGTGGTCGGAGCAGATGAAATACTACTACCTGATGTTCGCCGAGCCGAAGCGGGTGGACCTGAACCGGCTGGTGCTGAGCACGGAGGCGAATGTGTTGAGGGGGTTTGTGAAGGCGTGAGTTCACCTCCCCATTCGCGGAGGCGAATGGGGAGGACAGAGCGCCGATCACTTTGTCATCCCGGACGTCGCGAAGCGGCGATCCGGGACGGAGTGCGCCCAACCGGTGACCTCCCGGAAATCGCAACGCGATTGTCCGGGAGACGGCTCGCCGCCGCACCTGTCCTGACCTGTCTCCCGGACAGCGGCTAACGCCGCTTCCGGGAGGATGACATCCCGGCGCCGAGCGTCCCGGATCGCCGCCTTGCGGCGTCCGGGATGACAAGGTCCAGTGCTAGTTCGCCGGATACCCCGTCATCGAATACGGTCGCGCCTCCGCGCTGACGCCCCACGTCATGTTCGGCTCGGCCCCCATGACGAAGCGCAGCTCGCCGCCCGCCGTGATCTCGTCATGGCCGATCCAGGTCCGCTCCAGAGGCTGGCCGTTCAGGGTCACCGACTGGATGTAGGGATGATCCTCGGCCAGCCCCTCGGTGACGATGGCGAAGCGCTTGCCGCCGGGCAGGTTCAGCACCGTGCGGTCGGTGAACGGGCGGCCGATGACATACTGGTTCGAGCCCGGGGTGACCGGATAGAAGCCCATGGCCGTGAACATCAGCCAGGCCGACATCTGGCCGACGTCGTCATTGCCGGCGAGGCCGTCGGGGCGGGCGTGGTACTGGCTGGCGACGATCTGGGTCAGTCGGGCCTGGGTGCGCCACGGGGCGCCGGCGTAGACGTACATATAGCCGGTGTGGTGGCTGGGCTCGTTGCCGTGGATGTACTGGCCGATCAGGCCGGCGATGTCCTCGGCGTGGGAATAGTCGAGGCCCGTGTTGTCGAAGTCGAACATGGCGTCGAGTTTGGCCACCGTCGCCGCGTCGCCGCCCATCAGGCCGACCAGACCGCCCAGGTCCTGGGGCGCGAACCACGAATACTGCCAGGCGTTGCCCTCGGTGTAGTCCGAGCCGTAGTTGATGGCGGTCGGGTCGAAGGGGGTGCGGTATTCGCCGTCGGCCTTGCGGGCGCGGACGAAGCCGGTCTGGACGTCGAAGGTGTTGCGCCAGGCGCCAGCACGGCGGTCGAACTGGGCCTGGATGTCGCCCCGGCCCAGCCGCTCGGCCATGCGGGCGATGGTCCAGTCGTCATAGGCGTATTCGACGGTCTTGGAGGCGGCCTCGGGCTCGCGGTCGATGGGGACGTAGCCGAGGTCCATATAGTCGCCCAGCCCGCCCCAGGGCCGGTAGGTCGCGCTGGCCGTCATGGCGTTCAGGGCCGCGGCGCCGTCGATGCCGGGGATGCCTTTCAGGTACGCGTCGGCGATGACCGGCACGGCGTGATAGCCGATCATGGTCCAGGTCTCCTGACCGTGGAACGACCAGACGGGCAGGATGCCGTAGGGGCTGACCTGTTGGGCCGCGATCAGCGAGTTGACGATGTCGGCGTTGCGCGCCGGCGGGGCGACCAGGGTCAGCAGGGGATGTTCGGCGCGGAAGGTGTCCCACAGCGAAAAGGTCGAGTGGACGGTGAAGTCGGACGCGTGCACCGCATTGTCCGGCCCGCGCCAGCGGCCGTCGGCGTCGCCATGGACCGAGGGCGCGATCAGGGCGTGGTAGAGGGCGGTGTAGAGGGTGGTCCGCATCTCGGGCGCGGCCTCGATCTGGACGACGTCCAGCGCCTCCTCCCAGGCCTTGCGGGTGGCGGCGCGGACGCCGTCGAAGTCGAAATCACCGCCCTCGGACTCCAGATTGCGGATGGCCCCGGCCTCGTCGACCGACGAGACGGCGACCTTGACCAGCAGCGGCCCGGCGATCTCGCCGAAGTCGAAGGCGGCCTCGAGCTGGCGGCCCTGGACCTGGTCGCGGTCGGCGGGGGTGCGGCCCGGCTGGCGGAAGCCGTTGTAGGGGATGGCCTCGTCGCGGTCCTTCAGCTCATGGCCGACCATGGGGCGCGAGAAGCGCATGGCGAAATAGAGCTGCCGCGCCGGGGCCCAGCCGCGCGTCTCGCGGAAGCCGGTGACCGTGCCGTCAGGATGCAGACGGATGCGCGACCACAGCACCTTGCCCGGATAGTCGTAGATGGAGCCGCGGAAGTCGAGCAGCACCCGGGCCGGGGCGCCGCGCGGGAAGCTGTAGCGATGCAGGCCGACGCGGACGCCCGCGGTCAGTTCGGCGCGCACGGCCGAGTCGGTCAGGCTGACGGCGTAATAGCCGGGCTCGGCGGTTTCAGAGGCCTTGCTGTAGCGCGAGCGATAGCCCGAGCCGGGCTGGTCGGCCGCGCCGGGATCCCATTTCAGCTCGCCCGAGATGGGGGTGATCAGCACGTCGCCGAGGTCGGAATGGCCGGTGCCCGAGAAATGGGTATGCGAGAAGCCCATGATGGTCGGGTCGTCGTAACGGTAGCCCGAGGCCCAGTGATAGGACTGGCGGAACGGGCGGTAGTCGGTGTCGGGGCTCAGTTGCACCATGCCGAACGGCGCGACCGCGCCGGGGAAGGTGTGACCCTTGCCGGCCGTGCCGATGAAGGGATCGACGGCCTCGAACGGGGTCGGGAGGGGCGCGGGCGCCTCCTGCGCGGTCGCGCACCCCGCCAGCGCCATGGCCAGTATCGCCGCCAAGATCGTGTTTTGGCCGATCCACCGCATGAAACGCCCCTCCGCAATGATGCGGCGGAGCCTAGGCAGGATGTGGGGAAGAGGGAAGGACGATGGTGGGTGATGTAGGGTTCGAACCTACGACCCGCTGATTAAGAGTTATTTTCTTGGCCGTCCGGCGCTGTTCGGGTTTGTCGAAAACCCCTTGTGTGACAAGACTTTTCTGTCCAGCATCGTCCGGTGGTTTCCGGGGGTATGTCCCGCATTCTGTTACCCGGGGTAACGGCTTGTGGAGCCCGCTGGTACCCATTCAGGAGGACCCGATGGCGGGCGCGGTAGGGCTGACGGACGCGAAGATTAGGGGCCTCCAAGCACCTGACGCGGGCCGGATCGAGGTGGCGGACAAAGTCGTTTCCGGCCTCCGCATCCGGGTGGGCACCTCCGGTGCCAAGACCTTCATTCTTCGAAAGCGGATCGGGGGTCGGATTGCCAACGTCACGGTTGGTCGATTTCACGACCAGCGGTTCACCCTGACCGACGCGCGCAAGAAGGCGCGGACTCTGCTTAATGATATTGAAGGCGGTGGCGACCCGAGAGGCGAGACCCGTAGAATGACTGGCGGGGGAGCTGGCACCATTCGGGCGCTGTTTGACGACTATAAGAGAGCGAAGGCCGGCAAGCGCTCGAGCTCCGAAGTCGAGCGCATATTCAACAAGTACGTCCTGCCGGAGATTGGGGACCGGCTGGCGGACAGCGTCAGCCGCGCGGAGGTGACTCGGCTAATCGACGGTGTGGCGGCCGGCGGCAGCAGACCAACGCCGGTCATGGCGCGCGCTGTCGCGGCCCAGCTTAGCGCCTTCTATTCTTGGGCTATGCCGCGCCTTCATCGGCTTGAGGTCAATCCATGCCGCGACGCCGGCAAGCCTGACAAACCAAAGGCGCGCGAACGAGTGCTGAGCAATGGCGAGCTTAAGGCCCTGTGGACTGTGCTTGAGGGCGAAGGGCTGCCGTGGGGACCGTCCGTCAAGCTGTTGGTCCTGACGGGGCAACGCCGCGATGAAGTCTTCAGTGCGGATCGTGCCGAATTCGATCTAGAGGCGAAGCTGTGGACCATCCCCGCCGACCGGGCGAAGAACGGCAAGGCGCACCTTGTCCCTCTGTCCAACGCAGCCGTTGCGATATTGGAGGCCGTGCCGGTGATCGACGGCAGCGCCAAGCTGTTTCCCTCCCGCGCCGACCCGGAACGGGGTGCGTCCGGCTTTAGCAGGGCGCTGGCGCGGATCACCGCGGATATGGTGAAGGAGCTGACCGGCGACGCTAAGGAGCCGGCAATAATCGATCACTTCACCCTCCACGATCTGCGACGGACCATGGCGACGGGCTTGCAACGCCTCGGCGTCCGGCTGGAGGTCACAGAGGCGGCCCTCAATCACATCTCGGGGACGCGAGGCGGTCTTGCCGGTGTCTATCAACGGCACGACTTCCTCGATGAGAAGCGACATGCTCTGGACGCTTGGGCCGCCGAGGTCGGACGGATCGTGACGTCGAATGGGTGCAGTGAAGTGGCAAAGCTTCATGCGTAGGGCCGAGAAAATTGAGGGCACGGCGTTCACAAGGCGGAAGTCCACCCACGATGTCGCCGAGACCTCGGAGGAGTTTTTAGAGGTTTTCCAGCAGATGAGTGAGTGGGCCGAGGACCCGTGGGCGTCGCATCGGGAACATGTCGAGGCCGCACGAGAAGCGTTGGCGTTAGAGCTCGCGAGGAAGCCCGCGAAGTACCGGTTCAAGCCGCGGGAGGAAGCAGGCTGGTATCTTCACCGTCTGGTGGTGCTTGGCCGCCTTGTTCAGGACTATATCGACCAAGGAGAGCCTTCGTGGGCGGCCCACGAGGCGGCGCTGTTCGGCGAGACGTTCAGCGAACTACAGATGAAGCTGGCGCGCGAGGAGCTCTTCCTGCTGGGGAAAAAGACCTTGGACGAGCGAGCTGCGGGGGGCGCGGCGACTCGGAAAGGGTCTGACGAGGGACGGGTCGATAAGGTGCGCCATCATCTGGCCAAGGGCGACAAGCTCACAGAGGCCTATGTGAACGCGGCGCGTGACCTTCAATGCGGCGTCTCAACAGTGCGTGGTGCCTGGGCCAAACGGGCGAAAGGTGCGGACGCTACCGACTAGCACGATAGCGTCCGACTAGGTGCTTGGCCGTCCGAAGCGAGACGGAGACGGCCATGCAAAAATTACTGAGACTTCCCCAGGTTATCGAGCGCACGTCCCTGCGACGGTCGACCATTTACGAGATGATGGGAAAGGGCAGCTTTCCCAAGCCCGTTAAGTTGAACCTGCGCTCCAACGGCTGGCTGGAAAACGAAATCAGTGACTGGCTGAAGAGCCGGATTGCCGAGCGCGGGGCTATGTGATGGAGCCGCGTAGCCCGGACGTTGAACCGAAGTGCCCTTTCTGGCGGGGCTGGAACCTCCCGCCCCCGGACCTGGGCGCGAAAAACCCCGGCTCGCTGGCGGGCGAAACCGGGGTTCGGATCGAGTGTCCAAATAGTGATCGTGAACAGGGACAACCCTACACCGTCGCGGTGGTGCTGTCATGAACGTTGCGAAAGGGCTTCGTTCGACTGCAGTAACCCCTGCCGCTGTCGTCGCGAGCGATCCGACGTCCTCCCGCTTTATTGACCTGATGGCTTGGGTTGACCGTGAACCGCCGGACCGCGACTGGCTGATTCCCGATCTCATTCCCGCGGGTTGTGTAACAGCTCTCTACGGCGACGGCGGTTCCGGCAAGACCATGCTGGCACTTGATTTGATGGTGGCAATGGCTTCCCGGCAGAAATTGTGGCTGGGCCAACTGCCCCGTGGCTGGCGTTCTGTTGGCCTGTTCGCGGAGGATGACGGCGACGAGCTCGTACGGCGGTTGCGGCGAATCTGTGACGCTAGGGGAGTGCCGTTTGATCAGATCGCCCCCTACATCAGCGCGCTACCCGGCGTGGGCCTCGACACGATCTTGGCCCTCTACGCCGAAACCGGCGAGCTGGTCCTGACGGCGCTCATGCACGATCTTCTGGAACGGGTGAAGTCGGAGGGGGCGTCCCTTCTGGTCATCGACTATGCGGCGGCGGTGTTCGGCGGCAATGAGCTGGACCGGCATCAGGTGTCGGACTTCATGCGGAAGCTGAATGCCTGTGCGCGGCAACAGGATATTGCGATCCTGTTGTTGGGTCATCCGTCCGTCGATGGCATGAAGGGAGGGCGCGGGACATCCGGCTCCACCGCCTGGCGCAATCAAGCACGGTCGTTCCTTCACCTCATTGTCGATGACGTCCAGGGTGATCCCGACAAGCGGTGCTTGCTGACCCTGAAGCATACCAAGAGCAACTACGGCCGCGCCGGCCGGACCTACAACTTGGCGTCCGACGGTAGCCGTTTCGACATTCTGGAAGCGCCTGTCCGACGAGCAAAAGGTCTTCGCCTGTCCCCCGCCCAGACAATCGCCATGACGGCCCTGAAGAAAGCCACTTCTGAGGCTGGTGCGCCCTCGCCTGGAGGGCCGGTCCCGCTTGATGCTGCTGGTACTACTCTGACTCTCTGGCGCGAGTATTCTTACAGTATGGGCATCAGTCCGACCGACAACGGTGAGGCCCGCAAAAGGGCATTCAGCCGGGCTGTCAAAGACCTTCAATCAAAAGGTGTGGTCGGTACCCACGGCCCGTTCGCGTGGGTTATTGAGACGGAACAATGAAGGGACTGATTGTCCCGAGGAACATGTCCCGCGGGGGACAACCGGGACACCCCCTATAGGGGGTGTGTCCCGTCTGCCCCGCCACTCCTCGCGTCCGGTTTAGCCGCTCCGCTCGAGGTGACTTGGCCGCCTGATATCGTGCTTCGACGGACGACAGCAGGATTGCGAAGCGCTGCGAGCGACGTCCCCGTAGTGCTGAAGACGACCTCAAATCACATGTAGCGCAAGGTCTCGACCACCGCTCTGAACAAGGACCCCTATCGCGATAGACGAGCCGCTCCTGCTCATGGGGCTGACAACCACGCCTATCTCAGGCCCTCGAAACTGTAGCGGGCCACGCGGGGCAGCCAGAACGCTATTTTGGAAACCGGGTCGCCGGGACTGGCGTCGAGAGACTCGACGAAGATCCGACCGAGGGATCCGGAGGCACCGTCACCGGAGATCTGTTCGCGCCAACCTGAGCTGACTGCGGTCGATCCCAACATGGACCGGACGGCCTTGAGGATGGCAGCGGCCTCGGCGGTCTGGCTGATCACTAGGGCCAGCAGCGCCATGGGGATCCGGAACTCTCCCGCTGCGCCAACCGCATCGCCCTCGAGCCGCTGACGATCCCCATCAGAGATCTGTGCCTTGAGTAGACGATAGGTGTTGGAGAAGCGCTTCGCTGCCCGGGGCGTTCGCAGGAAGGCGTGAAGAGTGCTTGAGAAGTTCGCTTCCCCAGCCGTGATGCGCAGTGCTTCCATTGTCAGCCCTTCGATCGGTTCGGGCACCGAGGTCCCTGATGGCGCGACTCGATTGGGAGCGTCGGCACCACCGGGATCCGGATCAGTCCCCGCCGACGCCGAAGCCGTCATCGGCACCAGCCCAATCTGCGCCTCTCCAATGATCGGCGGCAGGGCGTCGGTCGAAAGATCCGGCGTGGCCTCGAGCAGGCTGCCCATTAATCGACCAAAACCAGCTTCCGACATCGGCCTGAGCGCCAGCGGGATCTGGAAGATCTTCTCGAGAAAATCTTGGGGCGTCGCTCGCCGGCCGACAAGTTCGGCCGCAGTGTCCTTAGCGTCCAATCTCTCGGGAACACTGGCCAAGGCGCGGTGCTCGCTGGCCAACGCGTGAGAGAGCCAGCGTGGATCGACGCCGACGACGACCACGAACAGGGGGAAGGCCAAGAGCAGATGCACCGCCTCCAGCACATCAACCACCTTCTTCGCCTCGCAGCGATCCAGATCGTCGATATACAAAACGATCCGGTCAACGCGGCGATGGCCTTCGATCGGGGGGGATTGCAGGCGCTCGACTAGATCCTCGAAATCCTTGCGGATCGTCGCCATGACGCCGAGGTGTTTGCGGTAGTCGTCCGAGCCTGTGCGTTCGGCGAGAAATCGTTTGAGCGAGCGACCGTCCTTTAGGGCCTCGATGCGGGTTTCTAGCCCGGCGACTCGCTCCTCGGCGACCCGGAGGCGCACTGCGACCGCCTCCTCTTGGCCCCTTAAGCGTGCCAGTGCGGCTTGGAGATCCAGTTCCTTCTTGGTCGGAGTTGCGCGTCTCTCCTCGATCGCGCGGTCGATCGCCGCCTTGGCGTTCTCCAACCGCTTTAGGTGGCCACTCACCACCTTCAGTGCTTTCAACAGCAGCGGCGCGCCGCCGGCGGCCAGGGTCAGGGCCGCCGTGGCGAAGCCGACGACCGAGGCGAGCTCGGCCCGAACGAAGCCTACGCCCCACGCGATCAGCGGCGGCACCAGCACGAGTGCGGCCAAGAATGCGATCGACCAAGGCCACACTCCCGGGTTTGTCAGGGCGCGCGCCAAGCCGATCGCTCGTCCGCCGAGGCTGTTTGCCTGACGTACTACGGCCTGCAGATCCTCGATCTGGGTTAGGGCCGATGGGGCACCGAGGTCTTCAAGCGCTTGGTCGATGGCGGCTTTCAGCTGGGGATCATTGAAGATCTCGCGAACGCTCTGAAGCTTTAGCTGGGTCAGCTTGACCTCGGCCGTCTCGCGCTCGAACTGGAGGGCCTGAAGCTGCTCTTCCCGGCTGCGCACCGCCTCTACCGCATTGAGCCTCTCGCTCTCCAGTGCGGCCGTCTCTGCCCGGGCGCTCTCCAGCTCGGAGATTAGGGAGGCTGCCTGGCTTTCCGCTGTGGCCTGCGGCGACACATGGTCTGACAGGCTCTGCAATATGTGTGAAACAAGGCTGGCCCACAGATTGCCGTCTGCATAGTGCCAAGCGTTGAACTCGATTTGGACCACCTCCTGACAGAAGCGCTCGGGATACCGTGTCCTGAGCTCCCCAGTCGCGATCCGCATGGCTCGCATGAAGAAGCTCTTGCCCATGCCCCAGTCGCCAAACAAACCGACGGCCAGCGGCGGCCTCAGTTCGCGCGCGAGCATCACCGCCGTCACCGCCTCTACATCGCGTCGGATGTCGAGGTAATCAGGGGAGCCGTCCAAGGTATCGGAATCGTAGCCAGCAATCCGCACCGCGCCGTCCAGGTCATTCGAAGGCGGACGCATAAGTCGGTCAAGATCGGCTAGGGTGGGGACGAGCTGGGGATCGCTCGCCGCCAGCTCGCTGAGCACGATCGATGCATCGGGGTCAGATGAGATGATGCCGAACAGCAACTCGGCGCACCTCTCAAGGAACGCCTGGTCGGCTTGGGCGGCAACCCGCACGATCCTGTTGACACAGTTCGACGGGGATTGGGCAATCCGCAAGGCCTCGCTGGCAATGCTGATCGGGAGATTGAAGGTCAGGGCGTCGATGACCAGTGGCGCGAGGCCTTCCGACGCCAGACGTTCGGCGACCACCACCGCCAGCGATGGATCGGGCCGGATCTTGAAGAACTGGATCGCGGCCTCCGGCTCATCGGATCTGAGGGCTCGCTCCAGCCTGGGACGCACGGTCTGCGGTTGGTCCGTAAACAGCAGTTGGGCGGCGAGCCGCACCTCTTCGACCGGGTCTTCGAAGGCCCGGATCGCGACGCGGCGGCCGAGGTCCGGCGCTCGCCGCTCGAGAGCCTCGAGCAGCCAGAAGCGCGCGGGTGCATAGGGCTCGCGGACGTAGTCAACATGATGCGCGGCGAAACGCTCGACCGCGGGAGAGCCGCCGGTCAGTTCAACCAAGGTGCTGAGCAGCCAGCTTCGAGCCGACGCTATGCGCTCATCGGTGGGGGTCTCCGGATGAGTCCCTGACTGAAGGAGTTGGATCTGCTCCACTAGTTCTGCAAGCAGTCCTGGAGACGGCTCGGTGCCGCTGGCAAGGAGGTCGCTGACAGCGCGGCGTCGCGCTCCGTCGTCGCCGTTAAGCAGGATCCCAATCAGAGGATGCCGTAAAGGAATGAGGGGGATCAAGCGCAGCAGCTCGGGGAAATCCGTCCGCCAACTCTCCGGATAGAGCTGCAGGTAGCGACGCTCGACAAATATCCGTCCCGCCCGCTCCATTATCTCCAGCGGCAGGGCGGGCCCAATCAGGACCGGGACGATCTTCTTGTCCTGCCGCACGGCCTCCAAGGCCATCGCCTCGTGTGTCGGTCCCCAGCCCTCCGACCCCAAGAAGATGACAACTACCCGCGCGGCGGCCAGCCTCTTTTGTTCAAAGGGCATCCAGGATTCGCCGATAGCGACGTCCGTACGCCAGAAATGAACCGAGCGGCCGGCGCTACGCAGGGCGTCGGCGATTTGATCGATCAGGCCCTCGCGCTCATTATAGAGAAGAAAGGCGTCCACGGAGCCGTCGGGCGCGTCGTTGTCCATGTTCAAGTTTCCCCCGCTCCGACCCTAAGGCTTGGCATGACGAATGCAATCTGAGGGGGTGAGGTGCGAGTCGAATTGACACGCTACGCGCCACGGCAATCAGCGCGGCGCAACGCCGGAACTGCGATCGAGGCAACTGTTCGAAAAGCGCCAGGAGCAGCCGTCGGCCTCCGAAAGCGGACCTACGCCAGCTCGTCCGAGAGCACTCCGGCGCGACTACCGCCCGACGGCAGTTTATGCCTCCGCGTTCCTGGCATATGCGTCCCCGGTAGCGCATGGCAGGTGATCAAGGGGGGGCTACAGGTTATCGATCAGGTTCTGGATCCGGCGGATCAGGCCAGCAACTCTTCGGCGGCTCTGCGGTGAGAAGTCCGGATATGCCGAAATAGCATAGGTCTTAAGGAATCGGGCCGTCTCGGGCGATAGGCTTGCGGTGGTCACCAAGCCATAACGTCCCCGGACCGGCAGTGTACGAGCCGCCAGCGCCTTGCCCGGCCCACGTGCGGAGATGGTCCGGATCCCGAACCAAGGATTAAGGTCCATCGCCACGCCGAGAAGCGCGCGGGCGAAGTTCTTGTCCAGTTTAGTGTGCGACCCATAGTGCTTGAGTTCGAGGCCGATGACCGGCGGTCCGGGATAGGGGCCGCCGCCGCCCAACCTGACTGTCCAACATTCTTCGGCACGGTTCAGGCTGATGTCGATCTCGTGAGAGGCTTCACTCGTTCCGCGGTGGCGCAGGCTGCTGTGCAGTTCCAGTGAACCCGAATAGTTCGCTACCGAGAAGAACCCGGCGGCGTTCGCCTTCGTCGACTGCGCCGTCGCCATGTACCCGGGGCCGCCGCGAAGGATCAGGATGGAGGTCGGATTGCCTTGGTGGTCGCAAGCCGTCACGGAGCCATCAATGCCTGCCGCAATTCGCAGGTAGAGCCACGCCTCGTAGCTTTTGCCCAAGCCCTTAGCCAAATCCGGAGTCGCTATCGCCAGCTTAGTAGCGGCAGCGAGAACGTCACTTTCGACTTGGTCCTCGAATGCGCTCATCGGATCACACCCCCCTGATCGATGGCTTCGCGGACAGTCCGGATCGACTTTCTGAAGGCTTTGCCGAAGGTCTGGAGTGCCTTGATGCGTCCGGTCCCGACCAGATTGCCGGAAAAGTCAGGGCGGCCCACCGGGGCCTCGCCCTGTCCCTCGAAGGCGATTACCTTCAGTTCGAGCTTGCGTGACAGCTGCGAGATCTCGCGAGCCATGTGCAATTCGTCGACCAGCCAGTGGTGGATGACATCTTCAATCAAGACCAACTGGAGGCGCGCATCATCGTGGGTCGGCTCCCAGCGCCAAGTTGGAAGGTCCCGGTATTCATCAGCGTCGTCCCCTATCTTGTATCGTTTGTCGGGATCGGGCCCGCACCGCAGACGATCGAGGGCGAGCCGGCCGACGTCGGAAAGTGGGCTGGAGAGCAGGCCTCGGACAATAGCTTGGACGCCCGGATGCAGGTCTTCCACGAAAGCCGCCTTTCAATCATTCAACTTGGGGGTGCCGCAATCCGTAGGTGCTGGGACACCGAAGGCAGCTCCGCCTAAAGCTCCCTTAGCAATATCTCTGCTTGAGCGAGGACCGTCTGTACCGCCTCGTCCGACAGATCCGGAGGATACCCGAACTTCTTGAGGATGCGCTTCACCAAAACCCGCATTCGAGCCCGGGCGCTTTCACGTTGGTGCCAGTCAACGGTCACATTTTGGCGCAGTTGTTCCAGAAGCTCGTGGGCGATGACGCGGAGCGTCTCGCTCCCCATGGCTTCCACTGCCGTCTCGTTTTCAGCGAGGGCGTCATAGAAGGCGACCTCTTCCGGGCTCAGGCCCTGCTCCTCGCCACGCGCTCGGGCGGCCTGCATGTCCTTGGCCAGGGCTATCAATTCCTGGATCATCTCGACGGCTGACAGCGCCCCGGCATGGTAGCGCGCGACGGCGTCTTCCAGCCGCTTCGAGAAGGTCCGGCTTTCTACGATGTTCGTCCGTGACCGGCTGGCGATCTCCCCGTTGAGAAGCTTCTTTAAGGCTTCAAGGGCGAGGTTCTTCTTCTCCATGCCCTGGATCTCGAGCAGGAACTCATCAGACAGAATGGAGATATCCGGTGACTGGATCCCGGCGACTTTCAGGATGTCGATGATCTCGGCGGATGCCATTGCCCGATCGATTAATTGCTGGACGGCCAGGGTCTTGTCCGCCTGGCTGAGCTTGCCCGTCGCGGTGCTCTTCGAGAGAGCTGCGCGCACGGCTTGGAAGAACCCGACCTCATCGCGGATCTCACGGGCGGCGTCGCTGGCGGACGCGAGCGCATAAGCCTTGCTCAGCTCGAGCACCAGGTCGAGGTAGCGCCGGTGGGCCTTCTTCTTGTCATCCAGACTGGTGACCTTGGCCGCCTCGTCTTCGGCCCATTTCAGAGCCCAATCGATGGCGCCGGCCAAGCAGGTCAACCGCTGCATCGGCGCGCCGTCGATGCCGGGCATGTAGTCAAAGCCGTGGAACATGCCGCGGACGATTTCGTAGCGCTCGATCATAGCGGCCACGGCCGCTTCCTCATCGATGCCCGTCTTTTCGCCGTCTGACTCGGTGTATTGGCCGAGCGCCTTCTTCAGGTTCTGGGCGATGCCGATGTAGTCGACGACCAGGCCGCCGGGCTTGTCCCGGAAGACGCGGTTTACGCGTGCGATAGCCTGCATCAGGCCATGTCCGCGCATGGGCTTGTCGATATACATCGTGTTCATGCAGGGCGCGTCGAAGCCGGTAAGCCACATGTCCCGAACCAGCACCAGACGCAGCGGATCTTCAGGATTTCGGGCCCGCTTGGCGAGATCATCGCGCCGGCGCTTGTTGCCGATGTGTTTTTGCCAGGTGAGGGGATCGGAAGCCGCGCCGGTCATGACGATCTTGATCGCGCCTGCGCTGTCATCATCGGAATGCCAGTCGGGTCGCAAGGCGACGATCTCATTGTACAGGTCGACGCAGATGCGCCGGCTCATACAAACGGCCATGGCTTTGCCGTCCATGGCGTCGATCCGGGCTTCAAGATGCCGGACGAGGTCGGCGGCGATCTGCTGCAACCGCTTGTGTGACCCGACCAGAGCCTCGACCGTTGACCATTTGGCTTTGGCCTTTTCGGCCTCGGTGAGGGTTTCGTCCTCGACCAGCGCCTCGATCTCGGCGTCGATCTTCGGCTTCTCGTCTTCGTCGAGTTCGATGCGGGCCAGACGGCTTTCATAATAGATCGGGACTGTCGCGCCGTCTTCGACCGCCCGGCTGATGTCGTAGATGTCGATGTAGTCGCCGAAGACGGCAGGGGTGTTGACGTCTGTGGCCTCGATCGGCGTGCCGGTGAAGCCGATGAAGGAGGCGTTCGGCATCGCCTGCCGCACGTAGTGGGCATAGCCGTAGCGCCGGACCCCGGTGGTCGGGTTGAGCTTGGAGTCGAAGCCGTACTGGCTGCGGTGGGCCTCGTCGGCGATGACGATAAGGTTGCGACGGTCGCTGAGAAGCGGGAAGGCTTCTTCCCCGCGCTCCGGCGAAAACTTCTGGACGGTGGTGAAGATTACGCCACCGGATGCCCTGCTGAGCAGACGTTTCAGGTCATCACGGCTGTCCGCCTGTTCCGGCTTCTGGCGGATCAGGTCTCGGCACAGGCCGAACGTCGAGAACAACTGATCGTCCAGATCATTGCGATCAGTCAGGATCAGCAAGGTGGGGTTTTCCAGCTCGGGAGCCTTGACCGCCAGTCCGGCGAAGAAGGCCATCAGGAAGCTCTTGCCCGACCCCTGGGTGTGCCAGACGACACCGATCTTGCGGTCGCCATCGGGACGGGTGGCGTCGATCGCTTCGCGCACCGCCTTTCGGGCACCGTGGAACTGGTGATAGCCGGCGAGGATCTTGAAAGGGCCGTCGCCGTGGTCGCCGAAGACGATGAAATCGCGGATCAGGGCCAGGAAATGTTCGCGATTGAAGACGCCCCGCAGAAGGGTCTCGAGCTCGGGAGTGCCCCGGTGCGCGAAATCTTCGCCGGTCACGGTGCGCCAAGGCATGAACCGCTCCACGTCCGCGGTCAGGGATCCGATCCGTGCCTCGATGCCGTCTGACGTTACCAGGACGGCATTGGTGCGGAACAGGTTGGGGACCTGTTCGCGATAGGTCTGCAGCTGGTTGAAGGCGTCGCCGAGGGTGGCGTTTTCGGCGGCGGCGTTCTTTAGCTCCAGCACGCCCAGCGGCAGGCCGTTAACGAACAGCACAAGGTCCGGCCGGCGATTGTGTCGGCCTTCAACGACGGTGAACTGGTTGATCGCGACCCAGTCGTTGGCGTCGACGTCGGCGAAATCGATCAACCATACTTTGTCGCTGACGAGCCGCCCGTCCGCTGCCCGGTATTCGGTGTCGAGGCCGTCGGTGAGCAGTTTGTGCAGGCGGCGGTTCTCCTCGACCAAGGAGCTGGTTTCGCTGGTCAGCAGCCGTCGGATGGCTTCATTGCGTGCCGGTTCGGGAACGTGCGGATTGAGCCTTGCCAGCGCCGCCTCGAGGCGCGGCAGCAGGATGACTTGCGAGAAGGCCTGGCGCTGCGGAGCCGGGCCGTCGGGCGCGACCGAGGTGCCGTGGAAATAGCTCCAGCCGAGCTCCTTGAGGATCTCGATACCGGCATGTTCGACGATGTCTTCGGAGAAGCCGCTCATGTCAGGTTCCTGTGGCTTCCGAGACCAACCCGAGGAGACGTGCTCGCAGCTCGTCGGCGGGAACGGCAAGGTCGACGGTGGCGAGACGGATGCGATGTCCCTGGATCAGGGCCCATTCGTCGATGTGCTGATCCACAACCGGGTAGAGCAATATCCCTTCGGCCGCGTCTGCGGTGGTCTCACCCTTGCCAGTCTGGGTCTGGAGGTAGGCGTAGAGCTGATAGAGATGGCCGTTCTTGAACATGTCCTTGCCGAATGGATTGGTCGTTAGGACATCGGCGAATTTGGTCTCGATGACTATCCGCCGCGGAGTGCCTGACCCGGCAGATCGCTGCAGAACCACATCGGCGCTCATGCCGGGCAACAGGGCCGCCAAACCCGGGCTTTCGTCAGCGACGCTCCACGCGAGGGACCTCTGCGGCGAGACGGTCCAGCCGTCGCGGCCATGTAGTTCGCACTTGTAGAGCCCCGCCACGGCCTTTTCGAAAATCCGACGAAGAAGCGCCTCGTCGCGGTCCAGCCGCGTGGTGCGCATGTCGCCTTCCGCCTCGCTCGGCAGAACCTGATCGAGTGCCAGCTCGGCGACCTTGACCATCAGTCTGTCCTCGGCGTCGTGACGCGCGATCTGGTCGCGGGCGAGTTCCGCACGCGATGGGCGTCCGGCACTGACTCCCATCTCCTCCAGTTGCCGGGCGAGGGTGCGACAGCGGCGATGAACGTCGCGGTTGGACACCTGAACCGCCATCCGCTCCAGCGCCGCCCGCACCAGCCGGTTGCGGGGCGTGTCGCAGGTCAGGTCCTCGAACCGGCAAACCACCTCGCCGCGGTTCAGGTGTTGACCAGACTCGGTCCGCAGCCAGTCGATACGGCCGCGCACCCGGTTCAAGGTGGCGACCTTGGGCTCATAGGCCCGCGAGAGATTCTGACGCAGACGGCGCTCGACCACCCAAGCCAACAGGCGGGCCATCAACTCGGGCAGGTCGGCGGATTCGTCGGCCATGCCGTCGAACCGGCGACCGAACGCTGCCAGATCGGAGGCGTACATCAGCAGCAGCCACAGATTGCGTATCGGAATGCCGACGTGACTGCGCCACAGACCGGCGGGCGGCGGGACCACCTGCGGACTGTGGATCGCCTCCATCACAGCGGGGCCACCAGCTTTGCTTTCTGGGATTTGGCTGTCGGTTCGTCGTCGTACCAGTACTCGTCGAGAAGGGGGGCGATCTCGGTTTCGACCACTGCCCGGAACCAGCCCGGCCAGTCCGCAACGCCCGCCTTCGGCGGCGTGACGAAGCTATGCCCGACACAAAATTGCGAACGCAGCCGGTTGTCCGCGGCGATGGTCGTGTTCAGTTCGCCCAGCCGCTTGGCCATCGTATCGACCAGCCCGCTCGGTGCGCCGGCTGCCATACACCAGCTGCGCCAGGCATCGTTCAGCATCGGCTCCAGCGTCCGGAAGGCGAAGCGCCGCCGCAGGGCCAAGTCGACGAGCGCCAGCGAACGGTCGGCCAGGTTCATCGTGCCGATGACGTGCAGGTTGGGCGGGATATAGACCCGCTCATCCGGCTTTCGGGGATAGGCCAGTCGGAGAGCCTCACCGGGGATACGTTTGTCGGCCTCGAGCAGGGTCAACAGCTCGCCAAGGATTTGAGCAGGATTGCCGCGGTTGATCTCCTCGATCACCAGCACGAAAACCTCCTTGGGGCGCGCCAAGGCGGCGGTGACACATTCGAGGAAGGCACCGTCAGCCAGTTGCAGCCCGCCCTTCCCGTCTTCCCCGGCGTAGGGACGCCAGCCGCGCACGAAGTCCTCGTATGACAGGGACGGCTGGAACTGCACCGCCATAACCCGGTCGGGATCCTTGGCCCCGGCTAGGGCGTAGCCCAAGCGTCGGGCCAGCCAGGTCTTGCCGGTCCCGGGTGGTCCCTGAAGCACAAGGTTCTTCTTGTGCTTCAGCAGGGCCAGCATGGCGTCGATGTCGACCTGCGGCAGAAAGCAGCCGTCGGCGACGATGTCGGCTGGCGTGTAGGGCTCCAACATGGGCCCGGTGACGACTTCCGCCGCGAGTTCCTCACCGCCGTCGGTGGCAGATGCCGATGTGACGACGCTCTGAGGTTTCCAGCGGTCGTCGAAGTCCTCGGGGAGGGCAGCAGCGTAGTCCTCACCATCTTCGGTCAATCGTAAGAGCGAGCTTCCGCCAACCGTCTCGACGCTGAACAGGTCGGTGGCCACTAGCCACTGGATAAGCTCCTGCCCCGATCGCGGAGTTTTCCAGGTCGGAAACTGCTCCTGTAGCTCGCTGGCCAAAGCTTGCATCAGGACGCCGTCCGGATGCTTGAGCATCAAGCGAAGGAGGAGCCCGGCACCCAGCACGCGGCCAATCAACGGACCACGCAGCGCGTGAACGGGAACGGCGGCATTGAGCACTTCAAGGCCACGGCTCGTCGGCCGATATCCGCCATCGCTGAGCTGTAGCAGGCCCAGTCCGCCCATAGCCTGCGACAGCACAATCGACGCGCTGCCCTCGTTCAGGTTGGGCGCGGCGGTGCGGATAACGTCAATCACGTCCAGACGGCTGAGGCCCTGCTCGCACTCGCGGAGCATAGTCAGCAGCACCGTCATGTTATCCTTGACGAACACTAGGCTCGGCCGTTGGAGCGCTGCGGGCATCAGGGAAAAGGCGGGAACGTCGCTCGGCGTGCGGCCCATTCCGACGACTTCAAGGGCCCCCTGTTCTGGAGTGCCGAAATTCGTCTCCCAAAGGTACCAGCTGAACATGGCGTGATCGACGTCGGTGCCGCCTAGGCCCTCCAGCGCCTCGCGCAGTCGAGCGCGGATCAGGGGGTTCTGACCGACCCAGCTGGTGGCGGCTTTGCCCGCGCCCGCCAAGCCCAGCACCTGATAGGTCCGCCGGTCATCCATCAGGCAGGTCATGTGCCGGGGGTAGAGCGCGGCGAGCAGGCGGGCGATGCGAGCGCGCGGGCGCTTCTCCGTGTATTTCGGCCTGACCCGGTCGAGGATGGAATCATAAGCGGTCTGAATAGCAACCGCCGCCGCCAGCGGATCATCAGGCAGACCTTCGTCGCGAAGCTTCAGCAGGAGGGCGGCCAAATCGGAGTCCTGATAGGCACCCATGACCGTGACCGCCGAGCCAGGCCCGATACCGCTTATGCCGGAGGACTCCCAAAGGCTCTGCTGGAAGGCCGGCGTGACCCAGACATCAGCGGGGGCGTCCTGCACCGACGCCACCCGTTCCGCATAGGATTGTCGCCAAGCTTGGCCCCGCGTGTCGCCATAGACGTTCTGGAAAACGGCGTAGGCCTCTCGCAGGGCGGTGGTATCTAGTGTCTGGCTCATCCGGAAACTTTCTGTTCCGTGACCCCGTCTGCGCGAGGAGACTTGAACCTTGGGTGCGGGAGCCCATCAAGGGGCCCGCCGCGGCGGTAGAGATCACTCATGTGTCGCTCTCCCGGGGGGCGTCTTCTTGAGTTCGAATGGGTCGGAAGAAGTCATCTTCTGGCCCGGTGGCCTTCGACTCCTGACCGGGGAGAGCTGAGCTCGAAGCGCGCTGAAACAGTTCAAATACAGCAGCTGAGATCGGCTCGACGCTGTCGCTTTCGATACCGTTCATGCGCAAAATTCTTTTGATCTCGACGCTGACCGAGGCGCTGCCGAAGGCGCGGCCCTTCCAGTCGATCGGCGCGCTGGTTTCGAACTTCGCTTCAAGGGCATCGGCAAGGATTGCCGTCTGGCTTTTCTCAAGCCCAAACCTACGGAGCAGAGAGCCAAGCTCCTTCCCTATGTTCCCGGTTGGCTTCCCCCCGAGCCCGGCTGCGGCGGGCGGTGGGGATGTCTTCGGCTTCGGCTGGGTCGGGAGAGGCTTACCGGCGGCGAGGGGTTTTCGAGCGGCTAGCTTCCGAGTGCTGGCGGGGGCGGGGGTTTCCGGCTCGTCGACACGGCCGCCGAACCACTCATTGCAGTAGAGCGATGCTCCGATGGGATCGGGAAACAGACTGCCATGGTGGATGTTCATCTTGCGTAGCATCGCAAGACATTCCCTGCGCAACTCGTTGGGCACATGAATCTTGAAGATGTAGCGCCCGACTGCGGCGGGATCATCCATATCGACTGTCTCGGTCTCAGACAGAAGATTGAAGATGCGGCTGCTGAGAGTATCCGAGCCCAGCGGGGAGAGGGTAAAAAGGCCAGCTTGGTTGACCAGTCGCGTATGGTCATTTCGCAACGGCTGGACGATCAAGTCAGGATCCAACTCCTCGAGCGCGGTCTTGTTAATCACGAAGATGGTGCGCGTGGGATTTGGATCTTCGTAGGAGAAGTCTGGATCGGCGAAGGCGAAGAACAGCGCGACGAAAGGTGATTTTGTCCAGTCTAGGAGAGGCGTAGCCAGCCCGTGATGCTGTCCAAACGCCCACAGTTCCTTGTCTTCGTCGAGGAGATCGGGGCCGATCCCTCGGCCACGCATTGCGAGCCTGAACTCCCTTTTTTGCTCCTCTGCACGCTTCGCGTCGACGACCCCTGAGTTGGAGTAGCGCCCTAAGGTAGGCGTCAGTTGCCACTCTTGTCGTCGCTGCCCCCGAAAGATCAGTTCAGTGCCAGGCCGGTTCATGAGTTTGTTGCCCAGTGCTGATTCAAACCGTCGCCAGTAACGGATACGACAAACGGGCATTAGGCCGTCGATCTCGGGTTTCCCGAAGGCGAGCTTCGGCCACTCAGGCAGGCTGAGATGATAGGCCGTTTCGGTGCCAGTCCGCGCTTCCATTAGCTGATGTCGACCTGATCAATATCGCCCACCCGCACCGCGCCGGACATCAGGCGGGGGAGCAGATAGTCGCGAGCTTCGGAAAGGGTGCTGGTCTCGGCGGCGGCGCTGACGATGCGGGCGAACATCGGTTCGGCGATCTCGCCGAAGGCGCGGCAGACAGCGCCGTCGTTCGGCACGGCCGAGGTGATCGGTCGGAAGTTCTTTTTGCTGATTTCCTGGAAGGTCGAGCCGTTCGCATTGGCGAGGACTGCCTCCATGTTCACCTTGCACCACAGATAGAGATAGGCCCCGCCGAAGTCTGCTGTTGGCATCAGGGCGATGAAGCCCTGATTGATGGCCACCGGTGCCTGGGCGATGGCGAGGTAGCCGATTGGCGCGCGGGACGAGAGCAGCACCGTCCCGGCGGGCAGCAAGCCGGAGGTGATTTTGGAGAGACCTGCCGAACTGATCCGGCGGCCTGTCTCGAACAAGGCGAGGTCGGACATGTTGGACAGGTCCTTAGGCGTTGCCCAGCGGTGCTCGGCGGGCTGCCAGAGGTTTTCGTCGGTCGTGCTGGGTGTAGAGCCACCGGCGATGTCCACGAGATCGCCGATCGGGCGTTCGCTCCAACCGACCGGCAGACCGTCGTCACCTAGCCCATCTGGAAACAGCGCCGCCAGGGCGGCGGCGCGCGTGGGGTCGGGGGTCAGGCCGCCCATGATTTCGACGGGGGCAGTGGTGCCGGCCAGTTTGCGGCGGACGGGGCCGAAGTCCACGAACCAGTCGCGGAAGATCGCTTGGGCCATCGCCTCGAGCGTTTCGTTCATCCGCCGGTTCAGCTCGATCTTGTCATCGAGAGAACCCAAAAGATCTGAGATTGCTTGCTGCTCGACAACCGAACTCGGCCACACGATCGATATAGGGTGAACGTGGTTCCGATTGAGAGTTGGATTGGCAGACCCCACATCTAGCTGCGCCAACTCTGGGGCGAAGGACCGGAAGAAATAATAGACAAAGCGGGGGTCGTTGCCGTGGAAATCTTTGACCCATAGGGATGTGTCATGGGGCCAGTAGTCGGTCTCCACGAAGAAGACGCTCCCAACCACACCCTTTCGTCCGAGAACTACGCCAGGCCCTTTAGCTGCAGCTTCGTCATGAAAGCTCGATGTCCCACTCGACGAGATGACAGGAACGGGCCCTGGACGTTGAGCATTTCGCGTAATGTCAAATCCACGCTGAAGCGTGGCCTGCTCCCCAACTGTAGTCTGGATCCAGTCACCCATTAGACGTCGCTTGGCCCAGCATGTCGAAGATCCGCGCCTCCAGCGTTTGTCCCGCCTCGAACTGCTGCGCTAGTTTGGCCCGCAGCCCCGCGAGCCGTTCCTCAAAGCCGACGCCGTCGTCCTCCACGTCCGCGGCACCGACGTAGCGGCCCGGGGACAGGACGTGACCGTGGCCGCGCACCTCGTCGAGCGTCGCAGAGCGGCAGAAGCCCGGCTCGTCCTCATATGGCGTCAAACCGGCTGCCGAGTTCGCCTCCGGCCGGTTGCGCCAGCGGTGGTAGGTTTCTGCGATCTTCGCGATGTCGCCGTTGGGCCCGTCGCTGAATTCCCGCCGAGTCCGGTCGACCAGATGGCCCAGCTTGCGGGCATCAATGAACAGGATCTCACCACGGCGGTCGCGATGACCGTTGGCGCTCTTGTCCCGCGCCAAGAACCACAGGCAGGCGGGAATCTGGGTCGAGTAGAACAGCTGGCCCGGCAGGGCGACCATACAGTCGACGTGGTCGGCTTCGATCAGGGCCTTGCGGATCTCGCCCTCACCCGACTGTTGTGACGACATCGAACCGTTGGCCAAGACCACGCCGGCGGTGCCGCGCGGGGCCAGGTGGTGCAGGATGTGCTGTAGCCAGGCGAAGTTCGCATTTCCCTGCGGCGGTGTGCCGAACGTCCAGCGCGCGTCGCCCTCCAGCTGCGGCTGCCACCAGTCGGAGATGTTGAACGGCGGGTTGGCCATGACGAAGTCGAACTTGGTCTGGGCGAACTCGTCGCGCAGGAAGCTGCCCTCATTGTTCCAGCGAATGTCGGCGTCTATGCCTCGCACAGCCAAGTTCATGCGGCACAGCCGCCAGGTGGTGTGGTTCCGCTCCTGGCCATAGATGGCGATGTCCGACCGGCGCCCTTGGTGGTTCTCGATAAACCGCTCGGATTGAACGAACATTCCGCCCGAACCGCAGCAAGGGTCGTAGACGCGGCCTCGACCGGGCTGCAACATTTCGACGATTGTCTGAACCACCGAGCGGGGGGTGTAGAATTCGCCGCCCCGTCGGCCCTCGGCCCCGGCGAATTGGCTGATGAAATACTCATAGGCCCGGCCCAGCCGGTCGCGTGCCTTGCCATGGTCGCCGCGCATGTCGACGTTGGAGAACAGGTCGATCAGCTCGCCCAGCATGGTCTTGTCCAGCTGGGGCCGGGAATAGGTCTTGGGCAGGACGTCCTTGAGCACGGCGATGTTGGCCTTCTCGATGGCCTCCATGGCGTTATCGATCAGTCCGCCGATGTCGCCCTTCTTCTCGCGACCGGTGGTGACGTCCTCGTAGATGATTTCCCGAACCTTGGCGTTGGCCTGGAGATGCGACCAGCGCGCCGCCGGCGGCACCCAGAAGACATTGGCGGCCAGGTATTCCTCGGGGTCCTCGGGGTCGGCGTACTCAACGCTCTGCAGCTTGGTGTGCTGCGCCTCGAAGGCCTCGGAGATGTATTTAAGGAAGATCAGACCGAGCGCGACGTGCTTGTATTCCGACGGCTCGAGATTGCCCCGGAGCTTGTCGGCCGCCTTGAACAGATCGGCCTCGAACCCAAGATCGCTGCCACTATTTCGTTCAACCGCCACGCTTGATCCTCCCCGACCATTTCCCGTGATAGGCGGTCGCCGACGTTGGATGCAACCACTGTGGGGTGCTCAATCCTTGGAGAAAGGGCAGCATGCTCTCTACCGTTCGGTCTCGCCGAACGTGCCGCCATTGGAGTGTAACTGGCACCCCTCGGACACGCAGAGACCGGGGGACGGCAAAACTTAAGATGTTCCAGCGCGGAAACCGGTGGTCTCGACAAATTTCTCCGTCGTCAAAACTCACGGCTTTTTTTCGGGTTTGTCACACGGTCATTGCGGACGGCAGGCGTCATGCGTGTGTTACCCAGTGCGTTACCCGGCGCGGCCGGACGCAATGTCGACAGCTGCTAGTCGTTCTAAAAAAACGTTGTCTTTCAATGAGGACGATGGTGGGTGATGTAGGGTTCGAACCTACGACCCGCTGATTAAGAGTCAGCTGCTCTACCAACTGAGCTAATCACCCGGACCATTCGTCAGGCCAGCCCCGCAAGGCTCAGGCCGTCCCGCGCTGTTCCGGTCGGGGACCGGCGTCGGCGAGGGAGCGTACCTAATGGGAATGCCTCCCGCGTGCAAGGGGATATGGCGGTCCGTTCCGCTTTGTCGCAGGACGGTCTAGGGTTGCTGAATCAGCCGCCGGGGAGCGGCGCGGGGGAAAACGCACCATGGCCTTCTGGAACCGCCGGCGCTCGATCGACGCCATGCTGGCCCCGCACAGCGGGCATGCGCTGAAGAAGACGCTGAGCTGGCCGCACCTGATGGCCCTGGGCGTCGGGGCCATCGTCGGCACCGGCATCCTGACCCTGATCGGCGTGGGCGCCGGCCTGGCCGGGCCGGCGGTGATGATCAGCTTCGGACTGGCGGGTCTGGTCTGCGCCTGCGCCGCCCTGGCCTATGCCGAGCTGTCGACCATGATGCCGGCGGCGGGCAGCGCCTACACCTATTCCTACGCCGTGCTGGGCGAGCTGATCGCCTGGATCGTCGGCTGGAGCCTGATCCTGGAATATTCGCTGGTCGTGTCGGCGGTGGCCGTGGGCTGGTCGGGCTATGCGGTCGGTTTCCTGAGCGGCATGGGGCTGGACCTGCCGACGGCGCTGACGGTCGGGCCGCATGTGGCGGGCGGGATCGTCAACCTGCCGGCGGTGTTCATCATCGCCGTGGTCACCGGCCTGCTGCTGCTGGGCACGCGCGAGAGCGCGACGCTGAATGCAGTGCTGGTGGTGATCAAGATCCTGGCCCTGATCGCCTTCGTGGCCATCGCCCTGCCGGCCTTCGACGCCGCCAACTTCACTCCCTTCATGCCCAACGGCTTCGGTTCGCCGGCCCTGCCGTTCGCCGAGCAGATCACCGGCCAGCCCGTGGTCCAGACCGGAGTGATGGCGGCGGCGGCCATCATCTTCTTCGCCTTCTACGGCTTCGACGCCATCTCGACGGCGGCGGAAGAGACCAAGCGGCCCGAGCGCGACCTGGCCATCGGCATCGTCGGTTCGATGGTGGTCTGCACGGCCCTGTATCTGGTGGTCGCGGCCGCCGCGATCGGCGCCCGGCCGGTGGCCAGCTTCGCCGAAAGCCCCGAGCCCCTGGCCCTGATCCTGCGCGAGATGGGGCAGGGCACGGCGGCGCAGTGGATCGCGGCCAGCGCCGTCATCGCCCTGCCGACCGTGCTGCTGGCCTTCCTGTTCGGCCAGAGCCGCATCTTCCTTGGCATGGCGCGCGACGGCCTGCTGCCGCGTCGTCTGGCCCGGGTCTCGGTGCGCGGCGTGCCGGCGGTGGTGACCATCTTCACCGCCATCGTCGTGGCGGCGCTGGCGGGGGTCATGCGACTGGATGAACTGGCCTCCCTGGCCAACGCCGGGACGCTGGCGGCCTTCGCGGCGGTGGGCGTCTGCCTGATCGTGCTGCGCGTCCGCGACCCCAACCGGCCGCGCCTGTTCCGGGCGCCGCTGTGGTGGCTGGTGGGCGGGATCACCATCATCGGCTGCATCGTCTTCTTCTTCAGCCTCGCGGCCCGGACGCAGATGTGGTTCGTGATCTGGAACGCGATCGGACTGGTCATCTACTTCGTCTGGTCGTCGCGGCATTCGCGCCTGGCCAAGGGCGAGGAGCAGGCGGGCTGATGGCCCTGCGCGACCTGTCCGGCGCGGTCGATTTCTCCGTTCTGGAGGCGACGACCGGCGGCGACGACGGGATCAGCGAGGAGGTGCTGGGCCTGTTCGCGCAGCAGGCGGCCCTGTGGTCGCCGATGCTGGACGTGCGCGACGAGGGCTGGCGGGATGCAGTGCACACCCTGCGCGGCGCGGCCGCGGGGATCGGGGCCGGCGCGCTGGCCGTGGCCTGTCAGGCGGCGGAGGCGGCGGACAAGACGACGGCCTCACCGCTGCTGAACCGGGTTCACGATGCGCTGGAGGCCGCCCTGGCCGACGTGGCGGCGTATCGGCACGAGTTGATGCTGAGATCTCTGAGGCGCTAGCCGCGCGTGCGGTCGAAGGTCTCGAACTCGTGGGCGATGCAGCGGTCGATCAGGGTCCGCCAGACGGGCTCGGCGATGGCGGGCGACAGGCCGGCGGGTGCGGCGGCGGCCAGCACTTTCTGCACCACGTCCTCGATGCGGGCGTCGTCGTGGACGACCGAGCGATCCGGCTTGATGCGGGCGGCGGCGTCCATGTAGCGCTGACGCTCGGCCAGCAGCCGGACGAGGGCGCGGTCGAGGGCGTCGACGCCCTGACGGACCTCGGCCATGGAGGCGCAGGCTTCCGGCGCGGTGCGCGGATCGATCGTGACGCTATCCGACAAAGGCGCGCTCCAGCACATAGTCGCCCGGCTCGGCGTTCGAGCCCTCCTTCATGCCGAAGGCTTCGAGCAGTTCGGCCGTTTCCTTGATCATGGCCATGGAGCCGCACAGCATGACCCGGTCCCGTTCCGGCGAGAAGCCCTGGGGCAGGCCCAGATCGGCGAACAGGGCGCCGGACTTGATGCGGTCGGTGATGCGGCCGGGCGTCTCGAAGGCCTCGCGGGTGACGGTGGGGTAGTAGACCAGCCGGGCCTTGGCCTCCTCGCCGATCAGGGGGTCGTCATGGATGCCCGAGGTCAGGAAGTCGCGATAGGTCAGGTCGGCGACGTTGCGCACGGTGTGACAGATCACGACCTGGGAGAAGCGGGCCCAGGTGTCGGGGTCGCGCACGATGCTGAGCCACGGAGCGAGGCCCGTGCCGGTCCCGATCAGCCACAGGCGCTCGCCGCCGGTCAGGGCGTCCAGCACCAGGGTGCCGGTCGGCTTCTTGCCCATCAGGACGACATCACCCGGCTGGATTTTTTGAAGGCGCGAGGTCAGGGGGCCGTCGGGGACCTTGATCGACACGAACTCCAGCTGTTCGTCCCAGGAAGGGCTGGCGATGGAATAGGCCCGAAGGACGGGTTTGCCGCCGTCTTCGCCGGGCAGGCCGATCATCACGAACTCGCCCGAGCGGAAGCGGAAATCGTCCGGGCGGGCGATGGCGAAGCTGAACAGCTGGTCGGTCCAGTGGCGCACCCACAGCACTTCCAGCTCGTGGAAGGCGGAGGGTTTGGCGGGCGGGGGAGAGAGGGCGGCGTCGGTCATCCGGGTGCTTATTAGGGCGTGGGGGCCGGAAGCGGAAGGGATGCGGTGTCGCGCGGACTTCGGAAGGCAGAAGTGGGGATGACGCAACAGTTTTCAGCCGCTAGCGTCGCCTCCATGCGCAACAAACTTCTCGCCTCCACCCTGTTCCTTGCGGCGTTGTCGCCCTTCACCGCCGCGATGGCGCAAACCCCGGACCCGGCGATCCTGACGCCCGAGCGGGTGTTCGCCAATCCTTCGCTGGCGGGGCCGGTGGCCCGGTCGGTCAGCCTGTCGCCGGACGGCGAACTGGTGGCCTTCCTGCGCTCACGCGAGGACGACGTGGACGTTCTGGACCTGTGGGCCGCGCCCATCGGCGCCGGCGAACCCTTCAAACTGATCGACGCCCGGGCGTTGGTCCCCGACGCGGGCGAACTGTCCGAGGCCGAGAAGGCCCGGCGCGAGCGGATGCGGATCAGCGCGCGGGGCGTGGTCGAATATTCGTGGGACGAACAGGGCCGATACATTCTGGCCCCGCTGGAAGGCGACATCTTCCTGGCCAGCCGTGAGGGAGGCGCGGTGCGTCGCCTGACCGAGACCGAGGCCGACGAGATCGACGCCAAGGTCAGCCCCAAGGGCGCCTACGTCTCCTTCGTGCGCGATCAGGATCTGGTTGTCGTCGACCTGGCCAGCGGCGCCGAGACGCCGATCACCGACGACGGCGAGGGCCTGATCACCTGGGCGACCGCCGAGTTCATCGCCCAGGAAGAGATGGATCGCGACACCGGCTACTGGTGGAGCCCGGACGAACGCTACATCGCCCTGCAACGCACCGACGAGAGCACGGTCGACGTCGTGCCGCGGCTGGACATCACCGGCGGCGGGGCCACGGTGGTCGAGCAGCGCTATCCGCGCGCGGGCCGGCCCAATGCGGTGGTCGAACTGTATGTGCGCGACATCGTCGGCGGCGGCCGGGTCAAGGTCGATCTGGGCGAGAACGCCGACATCTATCTGGCCCGCGTCAACTGGTCGGCCGACGGGCGCACCCTGTATGTGCAGCGCGAGAGCCGCGACCAGAAGCGGCTGGACCTGTTGAGCGTCGATCCGGCCACCGGCGCGTCGCGCGTGATCTCGACCCAGCGGTCGGACGCCTGGGTGTCGCTGAACAACGACTTCAAGGCGCTGGACGACGGCAATTTCATCTGGTCGTCGGAGGAGACCGGCTGGAAACACCTGTATCTCCATAACCGCGAGGGCCGGCGGCTGCGGGCGATCACCCGCGGGGACTGGCCGGTCAAGTCTCTGAACGGCGTCAACCAGGCCACGGGCGAGGTCTTCTTCACCGCCTCGATGCGCGACGGGCGCGAGCTGCCGATCGAACAGCAGCTGTTCCGCGCCTCGCTGCGTCGGACCGTCGAGCCGGTGGCGGTGACGCCGGAAGGCGGCTGGTGGAGCGCCTCGGTCAACAAGACCGGCACCGCCTATGTCGGCAACTACACCGACCTGAACACCCCCTCGCAGTCAGGCCTCTACCGCGCCGACGGCGCCTTCGTGCGGTGGATCGAGGAGAACCGGCTGGATGCGGGTCATCCGATGTATCCGTTCCTCTCGCGCCGGGGACAGGTGACGTTCGGGACGCTGCCGAGCCATGGTGAGACCCTGGTCTGGCAGATGACCACGCCGCCGGGCTTCGATCCGTCGAAGACCTATCCGGTGGTGATGCAGGTCTATGGCGGCCCGTCGGGCGGTGGGGTCAAGAAGGGATGGCAGGGCGCCACCAGCCAGCTGTTGACCGAGGCCGGCTACATCGTCTTCCGCCTCGACAACCGGGGCGAGGGGGATCGTTCGGCGGCGTTCAAACAGGCGCTTCATCTGAAGATGGGACAGCCCGAGATCGAGGATCAGGTTCTGGCGGCGAACTATCTGAGATCGCTGCCTTATGTCGACGACAGCCGCATCGCCATGATGGGCTGGTCCTATGGCGGCTTCATGAGCCTGATGGCCCTGACCGAACCCGACATGGGGCTGGCCTCGGCGATCGCCGGCGCGCCGCCGACCGAGTGGAGCCTGTACGACACCCACTACACCGAGCGCTACATGTCGACGCCGGAAGCGAACGCCGCCGGCTATGCCGCCTCTGACGCCATTCCGCGCCTGCCGAACCTGACCGGCCGGCTGCTGTTGATGCACGGCATGGCGGACGACAACGTCATCCTCGAGAACTCCACCCGCGTCATCGACGCGCTGCAGGCCTCGTCCACCCCGTTCGAACTGATGCTCTATCCCGGCCAGCGCCACGGCGTGCGGGGCAATGAAAGGCAGCTGCAGCAATGGCGTACGTATCTCGACTTCCTGGATCGCACGATCGGTTCAAGGGCGCCCGCCGCGCGGGACTGATCGCGGCGGCGGCGATATCGCTCGGAGGATGTGTCAGCGCGGCCGGTCCTGCTGAGGATGCAGATGCATGCAGCGGCGCCGTGCCGAGCTACACGGTGGCGCAGTTAATCGGGCGCGAACGGAGTGAGACAGCCCGCCTCTGCCTGACGTCCTCATACCTAGCGCTGGCGTGGGGTGACCGTCCGCCGGGCACGTCGGTTGAGTTGAACAGCGTACTGGCTGTGGCTCCTCTGGAGTCGCTCATCAAGATGGCTCCCGGACCAGTCGCGGGCGTGCCAATAATCTTGAAGGACAATATCGAAACGGCCGATATGCCGACCACCGCCGGATCGCTGGCGCTGAGCGCGAATGCACCGGGCCGTGACGCCCCGCTTGTCACTCGCCTTCGCGCAGCCGGGGCAGTGATCCTCGGCAAGGCCAATCTGTCGGAGTGGGCCAACATCCGTTCGACCAATTCCATCAGCGGCTGGAGCGCGGTGGGTGGCCAAACGCTCAATCCCTATGATCACGAACGCACGCCCTGCGGCTCGTCGGCGGGCAGCGCGGTGGCGGTGGCCATCGGTCTCGCCCCGGCGGCGATCGGGACCGAGACGGACGGGTCGATCACCTGCCCGGCTTCGGTCAACGGCGTGGTCGGGTTCAAGCCGACGGTGGGTCTGGTGTCGCGCACCCACATCGTGCCGATCAGCCATTCCCAGGACACCGCCGGGCCGATCACCACCACGGTCGAGGACGCGGCCATCGTGCTGTCGGTCATCGCGGGGTCCGACCCCGCCGATCCGGCGACGGTCGAGGCCGATGCGCGCAAGGTCGACTATCGCGCGGCGCTCGACGCCGGGAGCCTGAGCGGGACCCGGATCGGCGTCATGCGCTTCCTGGTCCCGAACTATTCGGCGGAGACCCGGGCCGAGTTCGAGCGGGCCCTGCAGGCCCTGCGCGACGCGGGGGCCGAACTGGTCGAGATCCCCGAGGCGCCGAAGGATTTCCGCGCCATCGGCGGCTGGGAAATCCAGGTGCTGATGAGCGAGCTGAAGCACGACCTGAACGCCTATCTGGCTTCGACCGACCCGGCGCAGGTCCCGACGCGCACCCTCGCCGAGTTGATCGCCTTCAACGATGCGGAGCCGCGCGAGACGGTGCTGTTCGGCCAGGAGCTGTTCCTGCGGGCCGAGGCGACCACGGGGCTGGCGGATCCGGTCTATGTGGCCGCCCGCGCCAACGCCCTGCGGGCCGCCGGGCCGGAGGGCATCGACCGGATGATGGCCGACAATACGGTCGTCGCCCTGATCGCGCCGACGACCTCGCGGGCCTGGACCAACGACCCCGCCGACGACGACGAGGCCCAGGGATCGGCCAGCCGGCTGGCGGCGGTGGCGGGCTATCCGCACCTGACCGTGCCGATGGGCTTCGACCGCGGCATGCCGGTCGGCCTGAGCTTCATCGGCGGCCGTTGGGACGACGCCCGCATCCTGTCGCTGGGCTATGCCTATGAGCAGCGGACGCATGAGCGCAGGCCGCCCACGCTGGCGGCGCGTTAGGACGGCAACCTTCGGCGTGGCGGTTGGTTTTTGGAGCGGCATGGAAACGCCGTTCATCCCATCCGCCCCGGGTCCTGCATGAGCGATCTCGCCGCCAACATCGTCGGCACGGCCGCCGCCCTCTGTTCGATCACCAGTTTCGCGCCGCAGATGATCAAGATCTGGAAGGAGCGGGACGCCTCGTCCGTGTCGCTCAAGACCTATTCGCTGACGGTGACCTGTTTCGTGCTGTGGACCGCCTATGGCGTCCTGACGACGGCGTGGCCGATCATAGTGGCCAACGCCTGCGCCCTGGTGATGGCGTCGGGCGTGCTGGCGATGAAATGGCGGTTCAGCGACCACAGTCAGGCTTGACCCCTTCCGCGCCGCCGCCGAGACTCCACGGCGCGCAAGTGCTTCGGTCGAGAGGACGGCTCATCTCCCAGATTCCGTCCCCGGACCGGCTCGCGCCCCTGGCCTGGTCCGCCATCCTGATACTGGCCGCGGCGCATTTCGCCGCCTTCGTCGATCGTAGCCTGCCCTCCGTCGTGGCGCCGCTGATCAAGGCGCAGTTCGGGCTGGACGACACCCGGATCGGCCTTTTGCAGGGCCCGGCCTTCTCGACCCTCTATGCGCTCGGCCTCCTGGTCGCGGGCCATTTCATCGCCGGCCGCAACCCTTATCGCGTGGCGGCCGGGTGCATGATCGTATGGACGGCGGGCGGCGTCCTGTTCGCCCTGGCGCCGGACTATCCCTCGATGCTGGCCGCACGGGTGGCTCTGGGCCTGGGGCAGGCGGCCTTCGTGCCGGCCGCCCTGATGCTGTTGACCGGACAGGGCGACCACGGGCGGCGCGCCCGCGCCCTTTCAACCTTCACCACCGGCTCGGCCACCGGGCGCAGCGCGGCCCTGCTGCTGGGCGGCGCGGCGCTGGCCATGGTCGCCGGGCGATCCCTGGCCGGCCTGGAGCCATGGCGGGCGGCCAGCCTGATGCTGGTGCTGCCCAATCTGGTGCTGATCGCCCTGCTGGTCTGGAAGGCGCGCGGACATGAGGTGATCGGCCGGGAGCCGCGTCAGGGCCTGGGCGACGCGTTCCGTCTGCTGCGAACCCGGTGGCGCGTCTTCGCCCCCCTGCTGATCATCGGCGCCGGTGCGGTGATGGTGATCCAGGCCACGGCGGCGTGGAGCCCCTCGATCCTGAACCGCGGCCTCGGCCTGTCACCGGCCCATGCGGCGCTTGTGGCGGGCGGGGTGGCCCTGACCTTCGCGCCGGTCGGTCATCTGGGGGGAGGGTGGACGCTCGGCTCGGCCTTCGGCCGGCGGCTGGGCGCCGGTCCGCCGCTCGCGGCCGGCATGGCCCTGGCGCTGGCCGGCGTCCTCGTGCTGGCTGCGGCGCGGGTCCTGCCGGCGGCGGCGGCCGGTCTGGCCGCATTGACCATCGGCGGGGGGTTCGCCGCGGTCATCGCCCTGGTCGAGGTCCAGGCCCTGACGGAGCCGCGCCTGCGGCCTCAGGTCGGCGCCGTCTACCTGGCCTTCGTGTCCCTTGTCGGCGTAGGTCTGGGGCCCCTGCTCACCGGCGTCGTCAGCGACCATGGCGCGACGGGTCCCGGCGGTCTGGCCGTCGCCCTCGCCGTCGTGGTGGGCGCGGCGGCTGTGGTGGTGGCGGGCGTCGCCCTGACCTTCGCCGGGCCGTGGCGGCGAGCGGCTCCGGATATCTGATCAGCGCGCCAGCCGCGCGTGGACCAGAGCCACGACCTGGTCCGCCGCCTCGTCAGGCGAGCCGGCGACGGCGTCGATGCGAAGCTCGGGCGCTTCCGGCGGCTCATAGGCGCTGTCGATGCCGGTGAAGTTCGCCAGCTTTCCGGCCCGCGCCTTGGCGTACAGGCCCTTGACGTCGCGGGCCTCGGCCACCGCCAGCGGGGCGTCGACGAAGATCTCGACGAACTCGCCCGGCTCCATCCGTTCGCGCGCCATGCGGCGCTCGTCGCGGAAGGGCGAGATGAAGGACACCAGCACGATCAGGCCGGCGTCGGTCATCAACCGGGCGACTTCGGCCACGCGGCGGATGTTCTCGACCCGGTCGGCGTCGGTGAAGCCCAGATCGCGGTTCAGGCCGTGGCGGACGTTGTCCCCGTCCAGAAGGATGGTGTGCAGGCCCTCGGCGTTGAGCCGCTGTTCGACGCGGTTGGCGATGGTCGACTTGCCGGCGCCGGACAGGCCGGTGAACCACAGCACCAGCGGCGACTGCCGTTTCAGGGCGGCGCGGTCCGCGCGGCTGACGCTGAGCGCCTGGGGCCGGACGTTGGCCGAGCGGCGCAGGGCGAAGCGGATCAGGCCCGCGCCGGCCGTCTCATGGGTCATCCGGTCGATCAGGATGAAGCCGCCGAGGTCGCGATTCACCGCGTACGGCTCGAAGGCGACGGGGGCGTCCAGGGCGAGGGTGCAGCGGCCGATGTCGTTCAGCGTCAGGGTCGTGGCGGCCAGTTCCTCGCCGGTGTCGACATTGATCTTGTGGCGGATGTCGCTGACGCGGGCAGGGACCATGGCGGCGCCCAGTTTCAGCCAACAGGCGCGGCCGGGCAGCAGTGGGCGGTCGGACATCCAGACGATATGGGCGTCGAACTGGTCGGCGACCTCGGGCGGGGCGTCGGCGGCCGCGATCAGGTCCCCGCGCGAGACGTCGACCTCGGGGATCAGGGTCACGGTCACGGACTGGCCGGCGCGGGCCTCCTCCAGGTCGCCGTCGAGGGCCACGATCCGGTCTATCGTCGCGCTGACGCCCGAGGGCAGGATGCGGACCGCGTCGCCGGGGCGGACCGAGCCCGACTGGATGCGGCCGGTGAAGCCGCGGAAGTCCGCCAGCCGGGTCACGCCCTGGACCGCCAGGCGCAGGGGGGCAGGCGCGGTCTCCAGAACCCGCACCGTCTGCAGATGCGCCATCAGGGTCGGGCCCGCGTACCAGGACAGGGCGTCGCCCGGCGTCATGACATTGTCGCCGCGCCAGGCGCTGACGGGAATGGCGGTCACATCGGCCAGGCCGATCGAACCGGCAAAGGCGCGATAGTCGTCGACGATGGCGTCGAACCGGTCCCGCGATCCGTCGACCAGATCCATCTTGTTGACCGCCAGCACCACGCGCCGGACGCCCAGCAGGGCCAGAAGACGGCTGTGTCGCCGGGTCTGGGTCAGAACGCCCTTGCGCGCGTCGATCAGGACGATGGCGACATCCGCCGTCGAGGCGGCGGTGACCATGTTGCGTGTGTACTGCTCATGCCCCGGCGTGTCGGCGAGGATGAAGCGGCGGTCGCCGATGTCGAAGAACCGATAGGCCACGTCGATGGTGATGCCCTGCTCGCGCTCGGCGGCCAGGCCGTCGACGAGGAAGGACAGGTCGGGCTGGCCGGCGATCAGGGGCAGGGCCGCGGTCTGGTCCGCGGGTACGGCGCCCGCCTCGTGCAGCAGGCGGCCGATCAGGGTGGACTTGCCGTCGTCGACGGAGCCGCAGGTGATCAGGCGGACGATCTCTCGCGGACCGTCGTCCGGGGCTTCGGCGGGGGCCATCAGAAATACCCCTCCCGCTTCTTCTGCTCCATCGAGGCGGACGGATCGTGGTCGATGGCGCGGCCCTGACGTTCCGACATCGATGCTTCGCGGACCTCGCGGATCACGGCGTCCAGGGTGTCGGCGTCGCTCTCGATGGCGGCGGTGAGGGGCCAGCAGCCGAGGGTGCGGAAGCGGACCCGGCGGGGGCGGGCCTGTTCGCCGGGGCGCAGGGCCATCCGTTCGTCGTCCACCACCAGCAGGGCTCCGTCGCGTTCGACGACCGACCGCTCGGCCGCGAAATAGAGGGAGGGCAGGGCGATGGCCTCGCGCCGGACGTAACGCCAGACGTCCAGCTCGGTCCAGTTGGACAGGGGGAAGACGCGCAGCGACTCCCCGGCGCCCAGGCGGGTGTTGTACAGGCTCCAGAGTTCGGGCCGCTGGCGTTTCGGGTCCCAGCCGTGGGCGGCGCTGCGGACCGAGACGATCCGCTCCTTGGCCCGGCTCTTCTCCTCGTCGCGCCGCGCGCCGCCGAAGGCCGCGTCAAAGCGGTGGAGATCGAGCGCCTGTCTCAGCCCCTGCGTCTTCCACAGATCGGTGTGAACGCCGGCGCCATGGGCGAACGGATTGACGCCCTCCGTCTCCGCTTCCGGATTGCGGTGGACCAGCAGCCGCATCCCGGCGTCCGCCGCCGACTGGTCCCGGAAGGCGTACATTTCCCGGAATTTCCAGGTCGTATCGACGTGCAGCAGGGGAAAGGGCGGCGGGGCGGGGAAGAAGGCCTTGCGGGCCAGGTGCAGCAGGACGGCCGAGTCCTTGCCGGCCGAGAACAGCAGCACCGGCCGCTCGCATTCGGCGACGACCTCCCGGAAGATGTGAATGGCCTCGGCTTCAAGCCGGCCGAGGACGTCGTCGTGCAGCCGCATGGCCTAGCTGTGGCCCCGGAATCGCGCGGCGCCAAGCTTCACGCGGGGATGACGGCGGTGGTCTCGATCTCGAGGCGGGCGGCGTCCTCGATCAGGCCCTTGACCTCGACCACGGCCATGGCGGGGTAGTGAGGGCCGATCAGCTCGCGCCAGACGGCGCCGATCTCGCGCAGGGCGGACAGGTATTCGGTCTTGTCGACCACGTACCAGGTCATGCGGACGATGTGTTCGGGCCCCGCTCCCGCCTCGGTCAGGACGGCGAGGGTGTTCCGGATCGTCTGGCGGAACTGGCCGGCGAAGCCCGTCTCGGCGAACACCCCTTCTGGCGTCCAGCCGATCTGGCCGGCGACGAAGACCATGTGGCCGGTCGCCTCGACGCCGTTGGAATAGCCCCTGGGCCGGGGCCAGCCTTCGGGCAGCAGGACGCGGTTCATGGGGCGGTCTCCACGAAGGGGGCGATGCGGGCGCGCAAGGCGTCGGGCCAGGGTTCGGGCTTCAGCGACGCGCCGACGTAGACGATGGTCTGGGTGGCCTCGAACCGCAGTTCGCCGCCCGCGCTGATGCGGTGCCGCAGGCCGCAGGAGGCGCCGCCCAGTTTCGTCACCGTCAGTTCGAAGGTCAGTTCGTCTTCCAGCCGCGACGGGGCGATGAAGCGGGCCTCGACGGCGGCGGTGGGGACGCTGACGTGGCGGTTGACGTGCAGTTCGCGGAACGAAGCCTGCAGCGGCCCGGCGAACCAGTCCTCGACCACCCCGTTCAGCATCTCGAAATAGCGGGGGAAAAAGACGATGCCCGCCGCATCGCAATCGGCGAAGCGGACGCGGCGGTCGACCGTGAACACCTGGCCGGTCATGTCGGATCCTTGAGCCGGAAGCGCTGCAGCTTGCCGGTCTGGGTCTTGGGCAGGGCGTCCACGAAATCGAGGCCGCGCGGGTATTTGTAGGGGGCGATGACGCCCTTGACGAAGGTCTGGAGCTCGGCGCGCAGGCCCTCGGACGGGGCATGGCCCTCGTTCAGGACGATGAAGGCCTGGACGATCTGGCCGCGCTCGGGGTCGGGCGCGCCGATGACGGCGGCCTCGGCCACGGCGGGGTGGCGCAGCAGGGCATGCTCCACCTCGGGCGCGCCGATGTTGTAGCCGGACGAGATGATCATGTCGTCGGACCGGGCCACGAACCAGAACCAGCCGTCCTCATCGAGCCGGTAGACGTCGCCGGTCAGGTTCCAGCCGTCCTGGACATAGGCCGACTGGCGGTCGTCATCGAGATAGCGGCACCCCGTCGGGCCGCGCACGGCGAGACGGCCGGTCCCGCCGGGGGGCAGGGGCTGGCCGTCGGCGTCGATGATGCGGGCCTGATAGCCGGGGACGGGCTTGCCGGTGGCGCCGGGGCGGATGTCCTCGCCGCGGGCCGAGATGAAGACGTGGATCATTTCGGTCGAGCCGATGCCGTCGATGATGCGCACGCCGGTGGCTGCATGCCAGGCGTCGGAGGTGGCGGCGGGCAGGGCCTCGCCGGCCGAGACGCAGGTGCGCAGGCTCGACAGGTCGTGGTCGTGCGCCAGTTTCAGCAGGGCGCGGTAGCCGGTCGGGGCGGTGAACAGGGCGGTGGCGCGATGGCGCGCGACGGTCTCGGCCAGGGCGTCGAAGCCCGGACGGGGGGCGAAGGCGGTCGCGGCGCCCACGGCGGCGGGGAAGACCACCAGACCGCCGAGGCCGAAGGTGAAGGCGATCGGCGGGGTGCCGACGGCGATGTCGTCCTTCGTCAGGCCGACGACGTGCCGCCCGAAGGTGTCGGCCATGGCGAGGATGTCGCGATGGAAGTGGACGCATCCCTTCGGCTTGCCGGTGGTGCCCGAGGTGAAGGCGATCAGGGCGGGGTCGTCCGCGGCCGTATCGACGGCGTCGAAGCGGTAGCCGGTCGGCAGGGCCTGGGCGGCGGTCTGCAGCGCCGCCGAGTCCATCACCTGCGTCAGCGACGGCGCGCTCGCCTGCGCCTCGGTCACCGCGTCGGCGAGGGTGGAATAGACGAGGGCATGGCTGATCCGGGCCTTGTCGATGACCGTCGCCAGTTCGGCGGCCCGCAGCATGGGCATGGTGGCGACCACCACCCCGCCGGCCTTGAGGATCGCGAACCACGCCAGCACCGTCCAGGATGAGTTGGGGCCGTGCAGCAGCACGCGGTTGCCGGGGACCAGGCCCATCTGCTCGACCAGCACCCGGGCCATCCGGCCCGAGATGGCGTCCACGCGGCTCCACGAAAACTCATGGTCGACGTCGATCAGGGCGCGAGCGTCGGGGCCCGCCGCCTCGACGGCCCGGCGCAGCAGTTCGACGCCGGCGTTCAGCCGCTCCGGATAAGCCAGTTCCGGCAGGTCAAAGACCAGCTCCGGCTGCTGCTCCGCCGGGGGCAGATGATCGAGCACGAACCGGTCGATGTGCGCGCTGGTCCCCATCAGACGCCTCCCGACAGACCCGCCAGCACCTGCCGGGCGATGACGATCTTCTGCACTTCGGACGCGCCCTCATAGATGCGCAGGGCGCGGATCTCGCGGTACAGCCGTTCGACCGGATGGCCCGAGACGACGCCGAGGCCGCCGAACAGCTGGACGGCCGCGTCGATGACCTGCTGGGCCTCGTCGGTGGCGTAGAGCTTGGCCATGGCGGCCTCGCGGGTGACGCGCGGCGCGCCCTGGTCCTTGAGCCAGGCGGCGCGGTAGATCAGCAGGGCCGAGGCGTCGATCTTCAGCGCCATGTCGGCCAGCGAGGCCTGCACCAGTTGAAGATCACTCATCGGCGCGCCGAACAGCTGGCGGGCGGTGGTGCGGGCGGCCGCCTCGTCGAAGGCGCGGCGGGAGAAGCCCAGCGCGGCGGCGGCGACGGTCGAGCGGAACACGTCCAGCGTGGCCATGGCGATGCGGAAGCCCTCGCCCGGCGCGCCGAGGATACGGTCGTTCTCGATGCGGCAGTTGGTGAAGCGGATGGTCGCCAGCGGGTGCGGGGCCATCAGGGGGATGCGTTCGACGATCTCGAAGCCGGGCGTGTCGGCGTCGACGACGAAGGCGCCGAGCCCCTTGGCGCCGGGCGCTTCGCCGGTGCGGGCGAAGACGGTGTAGCGGTCGGCGAGGCCGCCGTTGGAGATGAAGGTCTTCACCCCGTCCAGCACCCAAGCCGCGTCCTTGGCGTCGCCGTCGCGGCGGGCGGTGGTCGACAGGGCGGCGACGTCCGAGCCGGCGTCGGGTTCGGACAGGGCGAAGGCGGCGATGGTCTCGCCCCTGGCCACGCCCGGCAGCCAGCGCGCCTTCTGCGCGTCCGTGCCGAACAGGCTGATCGGCCCGGAGCCGAGACCCTGCATGGCGAAGACGAAGTCGGCCAGACCGGAGCGGCGGGCGAGGGTCTCGCGGGTCAGGCACAGGGTGCGGACGTCGAGCCTGCCGTTCGCGTCGGGGATGGCGTTCCGGAGCCAGCCGCCCTCGGCCAGCGCCTTCAGGATGGTGCGGCAATCGCCGTCGAGGTCGTGATCGCCGTGCAGGCTCACCGCATCAGTCTTGTCGGCCCACGCTTCCAGATCAGCGGCGAAGGCGCGGTGGCGGTCGTCGAAGAAGGGCCAGTCGAGGAAGGTGCGGTCGCCCATGCTCAGTTCCCCTCGAACACCGGCTCGCGCTTGGCGGCGAAGGCCTCGTAGGCGCGGCGGAAGTCTTTGGTCTGCATGCAGATGGCCTGGGCCTGGGCCTCGGATTCGATGGCGGCGTCGAGGCTCATGTCCCACTCGACGTTGAGCTGGTTCTTGGTGATCCCGTGGGCGAAGGTCGGGCCCCGGGCCAGCGAGCGGGCCAGCTCCAGCGCCGTCTCCGTCAGGGCGTCGGGCTCGACGAGGCGGTTGTGGAAGCCCCAGCGCTCGCCCTCGTCGGCGGTCATGACGCGACCGGTGAACAGCAGTTCCGACGCCCGGCCCTGGCCGATCTGCCGGGGCAGGATGGCGCAGGCGCCCATGTCGCAGCCGGCCAGACCGACCCGGGTGAACAGGAAGGCGGTCTTCGTGCGCGGGGTGGCGATGCGCAGGTCCGAGGCCATGGCCATGATGGCGCCGGCCCCGACGCAGACCCCGTCCAGGGCGGCGATCACCGGCTGGGGACAGCCGCGCATCGCCTTGACCAGATCGCCGGTCATGCGCGTGAATTTCAGCAGGGCGGGCATGTCCATTTCGGTCAGCGGGCCGATGATCTCGTGCACGTCGCCGCCCGAGGAGAAGTTCCCGCCCGCCCCGGTGACGATGACCACCTTGCAGTCGTCGGCGTGGACCAGGGCGCGGAACAGGTCGCGCATCTCGGCGTATGAGTCGAAGGTCAGCGGATTCTTCCGCTCAGGCCGGTTCAGGGTCAGGGTCGCGACGCCGTCGTCGTCCACCGACCACAGGAAATGGGCCGCCTTGTAGTCGCGCGCCTTCATCCGTTCAGCTCCTCGGGTCCAGTTCGTCGGGGGTGGTGGCGTGAAGCGACCGCTTGGTGCGCTCCAGGAGGCGGGTCAGGTCGTCGGCCTCGGCCGCGGTCAGGTCGGCGAACAGGGCTTCGATCCAGTGTTCGTGGGCGCGGGCCATGGCGGTGAAGCGGGTCTGGCCCGCCGGCGTCAGGCGCACGCGCTGCACCCGCCGGTCAGTCCCGGCCATGGATTCGATCAGGCCGTCTGCCTTGAGCCGCGCGGCCAGCCCCGTGACGTTGCCGTTGGACACCATCAGCATGCCGGCGGCCTCGCCCATGGTCAGGCCCGCCTCGCCCGCGCGGTCCAGCGCCGACAGCATGTCGAAGCGGGGCAGGGTGGAGCCGAACTCGTCGCGCAGCCGCTGGGACACCGTCTGTTCGATGCGGGTCGAACAGGTCAGCAGCCGCAGCCACAGCCTCAGCGAGCGCTTGCCGTCCGGCGCGCCGCCCAGCCTGTCGGGCAAGGAGGCGACGGCGGGGCTCACAGTTCGCCGCCCGCGACAGGCACCGCCACGCCGTTGACGCCCGAGGCGCCGTCGCCGCACAGCCAGACGATGGTCATGGCCACTTCGTCCGGGGTGATCAGCCGGCCTTGCGGGTTGGCGGCGGCCAGCGCCGCGCGGGCCTCTTCTTCACTGCGTCCCGTCCTGGCGGTGATGGATTCGATCGAGCGCGCGACCAGATCGGTTTCTACGAAGCCGGGGCAGACGGCGTTGACGGTGACGCCCTTGGCCGCGACCTCCAGCGCCAGGGCGCGGGTCAGGCCGACGAGGCCGTGCTTGGCCGCGACATAGGCCGAGACATAGGCGTAGCCCTTCAGCCCGGCGGTCGAGGCGACGTTGACGATCCGCCCCCAACGGCGCGTCAGCATGCCAGGCAGGACCAGACGGGCGGCTTCGGCGGGGGCCTCGAGGTTGAGGGCCAGCATGGCGCGTAAGGCGTCGGCGTCGGTCTTGAGGAAGGGGGCGGAGGTGGCGGCGCCGGCGTTGTTGATCAGGATGTCGATCGGGCCGAACCGGTCGCGGCCGACCTCGATGGCGGCGGCGAGGGCGTCCGGGTCGGTGACGTCGGCGGGGGCCGCGGAGGCGAGGTCGCCGATGCGGTCGGCGGTCTCGGTCAGGCGGGGGACGTGACGACCGATCAGGGTGACCTGACAGCCGGCCTCGGCCAGCCGTTCGGCGGTGGCCCGGCCGATGCCCGAGCCGGCGCCGGTGACCACGGCGTGATGTCCGGTCAGGCTCATACGGGTCCCGCCTGCTGCTGCTTCTCGAGGTTGCGGGCCAGCTGGGCGAAGCCGGCGAGGTACTGGACCGGCGGCTTCTGGCCGCGCCAGCCCAGTTCGGCGGCAGCGCGCAGGCTCCAGTTGGGATCGGCCAGATGTGGCCGGGCGAGGGCGCACAGGTCGGCGCGGCCGGCGGCGAGAATGCTGTTCACGTGGTCGGTCTCATAGATGTTGCCGACCGCCATGGTGGCCACGCCCGCCTCGTTGCGGATGCGGTCGCTGAAGGGGGTCTGGAACATGCGGCCGTAGACCGGCCGGGCCTCTTCCGAGGTCTGGCCGGCCGAAACGTCGATCAGGTCGCAGCCGGCGCCGGCGAAGGCGCGGGCGATGGCCACGGACTCTTCGGGCGTGACGCCTTCATCGGTCCAGTCGGTGGCGGACACGCGCACCGACATCGGCTTGTCGTCGGGCCAGACGGCGCGCATGGCGGCGAAGACCTCCAGCGGGAAGCGCAGCCGGTTCTCGACGGAGCCGCCATACGCGTCGGTGCGATGGTTGGAGACCGGCGTCAGGAAGGACGACAGCAGATAGCCGTGGGCGCAGTGCAGCTCGGCCATGTCGAAGCCGGCCTCATCGGCCCAGCGGGCGGCGCGGACGAAATCGTCGCGAACCCGGTCCATATCGGCGCGGGTCATCTCGCGCGGCACCTGGTCTTCGTCCGACCACGGAATGGCGGAGGCCGCGATCAGCGGCCACCCGTTCTCGAGCGGCTGATCGGCCCGCGGGCCCCACGGTCGTTCGACCGACCCCTTGCGGCCGGCGTGGGCCAGCTGGATGGCGATGCGCGAGCCCTGGGCGTGAACGAAGTCGACGATCCGCTTCCAGGCGTCGCGGTGCTCGGGGCGGTACAGGCCGGCGCATCCGGGGGTGATGCGGGCGTCGGCCGAGACATCGGTCATCTCGGTGAAGACCAGTCCTGCGCCGCCCAGCGCGCGCGCGCCGAGATGGACGAGGTGGAAGTCGCCGACCATCCCGTCCTCGGCCGAGTACATGCACATGGGCGATACGACGACGCGGTTGGGCAGGGTCAGGCCGCGCAACCGCAGGGGCGCGAACATCGGCGCGGGCGGTTCGTCCGTGAGCGGAGCGCCGGCCTGATCGGCGAACCAGCGCTCGACGCGGGTCAGGAAGGCGGGGTCGCGCAGGCGCAGATTCTCGTGGCTGACGCGCTGGCTGCGGGTCAACAGGCTGTAGGCGAACTGGATTGGTTCGAGATCGACGTAGCGGTCGACGGTCTCGAACCATTCGGTCGAGTTGCGGGCCGCGCTCTGCAGCTTCAGCACCTCGACCCGGCGTTCGGCCTCATAGGCGGCGAGGGCGGTGTCGAGATCGCCGCCGTCGGTCAGGGCTTCGGCGAGGCGGATGGCGTCCTCGAAGGCCAGTTTGGTGCCCGAGCCGATCGAGAAGTGCGCCGTGTGCGCCGCGTCGCCCAGCAGCACTACCTTGCCGTCGCGCCAGTTGGCGCAGGCCACGCGCGGAAAGTTCAGCCAGGCCGAGCCGCGCAGGTGCCGGGCGTTGCTCATCAGGGCATGGCCGCCCAGCCAGTCGGCGAACAGGGCTTCGGCGGCGCGGCAGGTCTGGTCCTGATCCATGGCGTCGAAGCCGAGGTCGCGCCAGGTCGCCTCGGTGCATTCGACGATGAAGGTCGAGGCACCCGGTTCGAACTGGTAGGCGTGGGCCCAGATCCAGCCGTGCGGGGTCTCGACGAAGGCGAAGGTGAAGGCCTCGAAGGACTGTTTCGTGCCCAGCCAGATGTATTTGTTGGTCCGCACGTCGATATCGACGCCGAAGACTTCGGGCTGGTCGTTGCGCACCCGGCTGTTCAGGCCGTCGGCGGCGACGATGACATCGGCGTCGAGCGCGTGGATGTCGGCGACCTCGCTCTCGAAGCGCAGATCGACGCCCAGCGAGCGGGCGCGTTCGTGCAGGATGGTCAGCAGCCGCTGCCGGCCGACCCCCGCGAAACCATGGCCGCCCGAACGGACGGTCTGGCCATGGATGTGGACGTCGATATCGTCCCAATGAACGAAGGCGGCCTCGATGGTCGCCGCTGTCTCCGGATCGTTGCGCTTGAGATTGGCCAGGGTCTGGTCGGAAAACACCACGCCCCAGCCGAAGGTGTCGTCGGGGCGATTGCGCTCGTGCACGACCACCTTCAGCGCCGGATCCCGCAGCTTCAGCGAGATGGCGAGATAGAGCCCGCCGGGGCCCGCGCCCACGATGGCTATGCTGCTGACGGCCCGGGTCGACGACATATTTTAAGCCTAAAGCAAAATCTCCGACCCGTCCACCGAACACGGCGGTGGCCGGGTCCCGGCAGAGTCCGCTATGAGCTGACGGACGCCCGTTCCGCACGAAGAGCCATCGCCATGACCGAGACCCTCGAGCTTTCGCACTGGATCAACGGAGAGAAGGTCCCGGCGGACCGCCCGTCCGAAAGCCGGAACCCGTCGGATACGCGCGAGGTCATCGCGCGGACGCCGGACGGAGGCGTGGCCGAGGTCGACGCGGCCGTGGCCGCGGCCAAAGCCGCCTTCCCGGCATGGTCCGAGGCGTCGCCCGAGGTGCGCTCGGACATCCTCGACCGGGCGGGCACGCTGGTCATGGAGCGCCGCGAGGCCCTGGGCCGGCTGCTGTCGCGCGAAGAGGGCAAGACCCTGGCCGAGGGTATCGGCGAGACCGTTCGCGCTGGCCGTATCCTGAAATATTTCGCGGGCGAGGCCCTGCGCGTCCACGGCCAGAACCTGGCGTCGGTGCGGCCGGGCGTGGAGATCCAGACCTACCGGCAGGCCGTGGGCGTCTATGGCCTGATCACGCCGTGGAATTTCCCCATCGCCATTCCGGCGTGGAAGGCCGCGCCGGCCCTGGCCTTCGGCAATACGGTGGTGATGAAACCCGCCGGACCGACGCCGGCGACGGCGGAAGCCCTGGTCGCCATCCTGCACGAGGCGGGCCTGCCCAGGGGCGTGCTGAACCTGGTCATCGGCCGCGGCCGGGTCGGGCAGGCGCTGGTCGACCACGCGGATGTCGACGGCCTCAGCTTCACCGGATCGCAGGGCGTCGGCGCGGGCGTGGCTTTGGGCGCCGTCAGGCGGCAGGCCCGGGTCCAGCTGGAAATGGGCGGCAAGAATCCGCTGATCGTGCTGGATGACTGCGACCTGGACCGGGCGGTGCAGATCGCCCTCGATGGCTCCTTCTTCGCCACCGGCCAGCGCTGCACGGCCTCCAGCCGGCTGATCGTCCAGGACGGGATTCATGACCGCTTCGTCGCGGCTCTCGCGGAAAAGGTCTCGGCGCTGCGCGTCGGCGACGCTCTGGAACCGGACACCCAGATGGGGCCGGCCGTGTCCCAGGATCAGATGGAGACGTCGTACCGCTACATCGACATCGCCCGAAGCGAAGGCGGTCGCGTGGTCACCGGCGGCGAGCGTCTGAATCTCGAGAAGCCGGGCTGGTACGTCCAGCCGACCCTGATCGCCGACACCGACGCGGCGATGCGGATCAACAATGAAGAGGTCTTCGGACCCGTCGCCTCCACGATCCGCGTCAAGAGCTATGAAGAGGCGCTGGCTATCGCCAATGGCGTCGAGTTCGGCCTGTCGGCGGGCATCGTCACCAGCTCCCTGAAACACGCCCGCGATTTCCAGCGCCGCGCCCGCGCCGGCATGGTGATGGTCAATCTGCCGACCGCCGGCGTCGATTATCACGTCCCGTTCGGCGGCTCGAAGGCCTCCAGCTATGGCGCGCGCGAGCAGGGGTTCGCGGCGGTGGAATTCTTCACCCAGACCAAGACCGCCTACAGCTGGTCGTGAACGTTCGCCGGGCCCGATATTCTTTGTAGCGTGATTTCTTGACGAACGCGGATCAATCAGACCATGTGTCCGCAACCTCGGACGCGGATCGCGCCTGGCCTCAGTTCAGTTGCAGCGTTTCCGTACCGATGTCCGAGCGTTTCAGTTTCAACAGCCACACGCTTCCTGAGGAAGACGCGTTTCCGGCCTATGCGCGGCTGTATGACAAGGGTTCAGACGTCTCCCGGGGCGACGGCGAGTTTCGGGCGGAGGTCCGGGCCTGGCGGCTGGAGGGATTGCTGCTGTTCGAGCGGCGCCTGTCCGGCGTTGTCCATTCCCGCATCGCCCGCGCGGCGACCGACGGTTTTGACCACATCGTATTGAGCCTGGTGTTGTCGGGCCGGGTCGTGGGCGGAGAGGCCAGCGCGTTTGACGAAGCCCTCGCTGGCGAAATCTATGTGACCGACACCGCCCGACCCTCCCGGACCGGGTTCGAGTCCGCCCATGTGCTGACCGCCAGCGTCTCGAGAGAGATTATCGAGGCGGCGCGGGGCACGGCCGCCAGCTTGCATGGACGCGTCCTGAAAGCCCCGCGCAACCTGATGCTGGCCGACTTTCTCAGGTCCCTCGCCCGTAACGGAGACATGATCGAGACGGACGCCCAGCCGGCGCTGTCGCGCGCCTTCATCCACATCCTCGGGTCGGTCGAGGAAAGGAGCGCGCGCGCCAGCAACGAGGCGCGCCGGCGCGAGTATCTCCGACGGGACGCCGTCGAGCGGATGATCATCGACAATCTGGCCGACCCTGCACTGTCCGTCGCGACCGTCAGTCGCGGCACGGGCATGTCCCGTTCGGCCCTTTATCGTCTGTTCGAGGACAGTGGAGGCGTCGCCCGACTGATCCAGAAGCGACGCCTGGACGGCGTTCGGCGGGCGCTCGACAATCGCGAGCCGGTCGGCCTCGCGGACATGGCCCGCACCTTCGGCTTTTCGGACGAAGCGCAGCTGGGTCGACTGTTCTTCGAGACCTACGAGGTTTCGCCTGCGGAGTATCGCGAGGGCGTGGCGACGTCCGAGCCGGATGATCCGGTGGACAGCCGCCGCCGATGGGCCGGCTGGATGACTGAAATCGCCTAGGGGTTTTCGCCGGCGCCACAACGGGACGGCGGGCAAAAGAAAACGGCGGCTCCGCGAGGAGCCGCCGTTCCCGATTGTCTCAAGGCCGACGAAAACGTCAGCCGATCGACTTAGTCGCTTTCGGATTCGTCGTCGGCCGACACGACGGCGGCGAAGGCGGCGATAGCCACCACGGCGAAGATCAGGCCGGGGGCGATGCCGCCGCCGAATTCGTCGGAGGCGCCAGCGGTGCTGCCCACGCGGTCAGCGACGCTCGGTGCGGCGGAAACCTGGTTGGCGGCGACGGCCTGGCCGGCGATCAGCAGGGCGCCGGTCGCGATTGCAGCAAGAGTTTTCTTCATAGGTCGGCTCCGTGATGATTAGACAGCGTCGGCGAACACAACACCACGCGTGAGCGTTGGTTGCAAGCCAAGGCCGCTATCTCCCACGTCTATTGCGCTGGCGCCACACGTTACAATGGGAGAACGGAGAATTTCGTTCGAACTGTGGCGTGGAAGGCTCAACTCCAAGTACGGGCATCCCGTTGCTTGCACATCCTTAAGTCCAATATTGTCCGCGCACGGCAAGTTCGGGGGCCGCCTGCAGATCGCGTACGGCTTCCGTGATGCGACGAAAATCATCCCGGTTTGACGCGCGGTTCGGGGGACTCCCGTACCAGGCGAGGCGTCCCAATTTTGGGACGAACGCCGCTATCCGGATCGTTCCTTCCGCATGGTTGCCAATGTATTACCGCCGTCTGCTGGCGTGTGCGACGTGTGCCCACCCCTGTGTTTTTTGTTCTCGCGCCGGCGCGGTAGCCGGCCGTTCGGGGTGGTCTTTGTATGTCGGCTTCCAAAAAGCGTCCCGTCACGGGCTCGCGCTCGCCTGCTCGCCTGAAAACCCGCGCCGATGCGACCCGTCGGATTCGGATGGGCCTGCTGGGTTCGTCGGCGCTGATCGCGGCGGGACTCGCCTGCTCCCCCGCCTTCGCCCAGACCACCATCGCCAGTCCCGCCGGCGGCGGAACCATCACCAGGACGGGCGGCAGCTCCACCGTCACGGATCAGACCGGATCGGGCGGCGGCGTCCTGATCTCCAACGTCAGCCAGGACGCGCTGACGACTGTCAACGGCGTGACCATCAACAATACGGCGGGCTCTCCGGCGGCTGACGCCCTGCGTGTCCAGGGTTCGACCAGCGGCCTGAATTCGACCGGGGTGACGTTCACCGGCGTGAATACGCTCACCACGACGGTGAACGACGGCGCCGCCTTCTATGCGACGACCAACGCCAATATGGGCATCGGGATAACGTCGAGCGGATCGACCTTCACGGGCAGCTACGGGATCAACCTCCAGGCCTTGGGGGGGTATTTGGACTTCAACGCCTCGGGCCAGAGCCAGTCGTTCGTGGCCAACGGCACCCACATCGCCGGCTTCAACTCCATCACCGGCGTCAACGCCAGCATAAGACTCGGCTCCTCGACGATCACGGGCTTCGACACCGGCATCAATGCGAGCAATTTCTACGGCAGCTTCGTCGAGATGACGGGCGGCTCGATCACTGCGCTGGTCACCGGCATCCGCACTGACGCCACGGGCGGCCGGAGCGACATCCAGTCCCAGGCGGCGATCGTCGCCCCGACGGGCATCCACTCCACCAACACCGACGGCGCGATCGTCACCACCAGCGGCGCGGGCACGATCAACAGCACCGGGGCGGGAACCGGTACGGGCATCATCGCGACCAGTTCGGGCGGAACGAACGCCGTGACGGTCAATGTGGGCGCGGCGATCGGGACCACGACGGCGCACGGCGTCGGCGTGCTTGCCTCGACCACCGGCACGTCCACGGGTGCGATCAACATCACCACGACGGCGGATATCGTCGCCACGGGTCGCGCCATCAGCGCGACCGCGGGAACGTTCGGCAACACGGGCGCGATCACGCTTGGCGGCAACGTCACGGGCGCCACCGGCGTCTATACGAATGTCGGCGACTACGCGGTCAACATCGGCGCGGGCGTGACCGTGACCTCGACCGGCAACGGCTCCACCAACGCCGCCCTGTATCTGATCAACGGGACCAACACGGTCACAAACAACGGCGCCCTGGTCGCCACCGGCACGGGCAGCCACGGCGTGCACTTCAGCAGCGACGGCCTGGTCACCAATACGGCGACCGGCACGATCACCGGTTCGACCGGAATCTGGTACCAGAACGCCGCTTCGGTGACCAACGCCGGGACGATCACCGGAACCGGGGCGACCGGCACGGCCGGCGTGTACGGCTCCGGCGGCGCGAGCGTGACCAACACGGGCACGATCACGGGCTATGACGGCGTCTATTCCGGCGGCAACCCCACCGTTCACAACAACACCGGCGGCACCATCACCGGCGTGTCGCGCGGCTACAACGTGACCGGCGGACGCTTCACCCTGACCAACACCGGCGTCATCAACACCGTCGGCGGAACGGGCGGCGCCGGCCTGTCGGGTCTGCGGCTGAACACCACCCTTTCGTCGAACACCATCACCAACAGCGGCGCAATCACCGGCGGCGGCGACGCCACCTATGGCTTCGGCGTCGAGATCGTGGACGGCGCGGTGACGCTGACCAACCAGTCGGGCGGTGTCATCACCGGCGGGATCGGCGGCATCTGGCTGGCCAGCGACGATCTGGCGACGCTCAACCTGAACCTCGGCTCGACCGTGACCGGTCAGATCCTGTCGACCAGCACCGGCGCGCGCACCGCGACGATCGCGGGCCTTCTGGACGGCGCCTACAACGCCGCGACCGGCAGCGGCGTCGACACCATCACCCTGGCCTCGACCGGCTCGATCACCGGCGCCGTCACGCTCGGCGCCGGCGATGACGTGTTCAACTGGCAGGGCGGGACCTTCACGACTGTCAACGCCGGCACCGGTGCGGCCGACACCTTCAACAGCGCGCTCGGGGCCGGCGTCAGCGGATCGCTCTCGCTGAGCAATCTCTCCAATTTCGACAGCTACAACCACCAGTCGGGCAATCTGACCCTGACGGGGACGCGCGCCACCGGACCGGGCTGGACCCTGGTTCCCGGGTCCAACCTCACGCTGGACGGATCGCTGACCGCGACGACCGGCACCGGGTACGGGATCACCATGAACGGCAACGGATCGCCGGCCACGGTCACGATCCTGACAGGGGCGACGCTGAACGGCTATGTGGGCGTCTGGTTCAATACCGGTGGGGCGAACACCTTCAGCAACGCCGGCACGGTGGCTGGCTCAAACACCGGTCTCCTTACGAACGGCGCGCTCACGGCGACCAACACCGGAACGATTACGGCGGGCACGGGCGCCGCCTTCGGCACCGGTGTCTCCGTGTCGACGATGACGAACTCCGGCATCCTGACCGGGGGCAGCGACGGGACGACCGGCTTTGGCGCCTACAGCGCTTCCGCCGGGCTCAACTTCACCAACCTTGCTGGCGGCGTCGTGTCCGGCGGGGCGGGGGGCATTTCGTCCGGCACGAACACGGGCGCCACTGGCTTGCTGACGGTCAGCAACGCCTCGGGCGGCCAGATCGGCGGCCCGGTCGCGATCACCACAGGTCAGGCCTCGCGGCTGACCCTGACCAACGACGGCAACGTGACAGGCACGAACGGCGCGATCGCCGCGGCCGGCACGGGCGTGACCTCGATCACCAACAATGCGACCGGCCGGATCATCAGCACGGGCGACGCCTATGCGATCTCCACGGGCGGCGCGACGACGATCACCAACGCCGGCGTCATCGGCACGGGCACGGTCACCAGCGGCGGGGTCTATACGCCCGGCGGCAGCTACAGCGCGATCCACACCGCCGCGGCGGGCACGATCCGCAACTCGGGTCTGATCGAGGGTCAGTCGGGCGGCATCCTGGCCGACGGCGCCCTGGATCTGCGCAACACCGGCACGATCAATGCGCTCGGCGCCGGAAACGGCGTGTCCAAGGACGCCGCCTTCATCACCGGCACGGCGACGGTCCTGAACGCGGGCCTGATGAGCGCCAGCGTCTATTCCGCGGTCGTGGCCCAGGGCGCGAACAGTGTCATTACCAACGCCGCGGCAGGTACGCTTCAAGGCGGGTCCGACGCGATCTTCGGCGAGGCCGTGCAGCTCGGCGGGACCAACGCCACCTTCGTCAACTACGGCGCCGCTTCGAGTGCGGTCGGCCGGGGTGTTCTTGCAGGCGACGGCGGCGCGACGATCAACCTTCACGCGGGGTCGACCGCCGGCGACATCGTCACAGGCAGCGGCAACGACGTTCTGGCGCTCTACAGCGGCCGCGGCGCGGCGAGCGCGGCGACGGTCGATGTTTCGAGCGGCATCACCCTGCAGAACGCCGGCGCCTTGGCGGCCGCGACCGTCGGAACGGTCAATCTGGGCGGCGGCACGGATACGATGCAGCTTCGCGGCATAGGGGATGACAGCGCCGCGAACGGCGCCGCGGGCTTACTGAATCTGGGCGAATCCTCGATCAGCACGGCTGAGGTGCTGACCAAGCTGGACACCGGAACCTGGATCCTGAACGGCGCGGCCGCGACTCCGGGCATCACCATCAATGCCGGCACGGGCGCGCCCGCAGGCCTGCTGATCTTCAGCGGCACGGGCCTCACCGGGGCGATCAACGTCAACGGCGCCACGGTCCGTGCGACCACCACGACGGCCTTCGGCGTCGGCACGCTGCACATGATCGATCCGACGATCGAGTTCCTGGCGACCGGAACCTACGCCAACGACATCTCCCTGGAGGTCGTCAACGGCCAGCAGGCGATCGATCCGACCATCCTGCGCAATATCAGCGGCGGGACCATCACCCTCGCGGGTCGAATCTACGAAACCAACGGCGTCGGCGGGGCCAACCAGTACGTCACCTTCGACGGCGCCGGCACCACCATCCTGACCAACACCGGCAACGTCTGGGGCGGCGTCACCGCCATCAACAGCGGCACGACGCTGCAAGGCGCGACCAACACCATCTCGGGCGGCTCGATCGCCAACGCCGGCGCGCTGGTCTTCAGCCAGGGCTTTGACGGGATCTTCGCCGGCGCGATCTCCGGGGCGGGCACGCTGCAGATCAACGCACCGGCGCAGACCGTCACCCTGACCGGAGCCAATACCTACAGCGGCGCGACGACCATCACCGCCGGCTCCCTCATCGCCAGCGGCGGCGCGGCGATCGGCGACGCCAGCACGGTGAACGTCGCCAGCGGCGCGACCCTCCAGCTCGCGAACAGCGAGACGATCGGCGGCCTGGCCGGCGCCGGCACGACGCGCGTGCTCGGCAATACGCTCACCCTGGGCGGCAACGACGCCTCGACGACCTTCTCCGGTACGATCACCGACCAGACGCCCGTCGCCTATGTCGGCACCTGGAACGTCACGGACGGCCCGAACTGGTCCACCAATCCGCCGACCTATACGGGCCAGGAAGCCGCCGCCCTGCTGTTCGGCGGCGCCGCCGGCGACTATCGTATCTCGACGGCCGGTGTGAGCACCTCGACCATAACCGACACGGCCTGGTACAACCGCTACGGCGGCAACCCGGCGAACTTCACCGAGCTGGCGGCCAACGCCCGCATCGACACCGGCGGCGCCGGGTACAACAACCAGGGTGACAGCTCGGCCTATGTGGGCGATCACACCGGCACGCCCACCTACAACTACGCCTTCACGGGCGGCCTCGCCCTCGGCGGCGGCCTGACCAAGACGGGCTCGGGCACGCTGACGCTGTCCGGAACCAACAACTACACCGGCCTGACCTCGATCATCGGCGGCGTGCTGGTGGTGCAGAACGGCGCGGCGATCTCGGATCTCGGCGTCGTCAACATCCTGACCCCCGGCGCCTTCACGGTCACCAATTCCGAGGCCATCGCCAGCCTGACGGGGACCGGCGCCACGACCATCGCGGGCGGCCAGACGCTGACGCTCGCCGCCGGCAGCGGCTCCTACACCGGCGCCGTCACCGGCGGCGCGCTGACCCTGGCCTCGGGGTCCTGGACCTACGGCGGCGCGCGCAGCGGCGGCGACGCCACCGGCGTCGTCCTGACCGGCGCCAACACCACCCTGAACATCGCCACGACCGGCTCCATCCAGGGCGGCCAGTTCAATGGCGTGCGGCTGAACGGGACCAATACGACCCTGAACAACCTGGGCCTGATCCAGAACAGCGGCACGGGCGGCGACGGCGCCGTGGGCGCGGCCGTGTTCGTCATTGACGCGGCCGGCACGACGACGACGATCAACAACGGCTCGGTCTCCGACACCGGCGCCGGATCGACCATCCGGGGCTACAATGCCGGAATCCGGCACGACAACAGCGCGCTGGGCACGCTGGTGGTCAACAACTACGGCCGCGTCCTGGGCGACGTCTACAACGGCATCGAGAACACCAACGGGGCCCTGACGGTCAATAACTTCGCCGGCGGCGAAATCTACACCCTGCTGGGCAACGGCGTCTCGAGCGCCTCGGCCGGCGCGGTGACGGTGACGAACGCCGGCGTGATCGGCCGCGACATCGCCAACACCCAGACGGTCGGCGGCTACGGCGTCGTGTCGGTCGGTCCCCTTACGCTGACGAACCAGACGGGCGGCGTGATCGTCGGAAACATCGGCGGCGTCCACGCCACCTCAAGCGCGTCCCTCACCAACGCAGGCGCGATCGCGGGAGCGGGCGCGGGCAGCTACGGCGTCTCGATGACAGCCGGCGGCTCCATCGCCAACCTGTCCGGCGGTTCGATCACGGGCGTCACCGGCGGCATTCTGTTGTCCGGAGCAAGCGCCTTCAATCTGAATCTGCAGTCCGGTTCGGTCACCGGCCCTGTTCGCTCCAGCGCCAGCGGAACGGTCACCGCGACGATCGCGGGCTCGCTCACCGGCGCCTATGTCGCCACCGGCTCGGGCGCCGACCTGATCACCCTGGCCTCGACGGGTTCGATGACCGGCGCGACCCTCGGAGCCGGCGCCGACAGCCTCACCTGGCAGGGCGGCGCCTTCAGCGGCCTGATCGACGCGGGAACCGGCACGGACAGCTTCACCTCGAACCTCAGCGGAGGCGTGGCCTCGGTCAATCTGACCAACCTGACCAACTTCGAGACCTTCGCCCATCAGTCGGGCACGCTGACCCTGACCGGAACCGGCGCCTTCTCGGGCGGCGCTTCGGTGTCGGGCGGTTCGCTGATCGTCAACGGCACGCTGCAATCCGCTGCCAGCGTCTCCAGCGGTGGCGCCCTGCGCGGCGGCGGAACCATCACCGGTGCGGTCAGCATCGCCAACGGCGGCGCCCTGACCGGCGTCCAGGGCTCGACCCTGACCATGGGCTCGCTGGGCCTGCTGTCGGGCTCGACCATCAATGCGACCTTCAGCGGGGCGGCCGGTCCCGCCCTGTTCGCCGTGACCGGCGACCTGACGCTGGACGGCACGGTCAATGTCGCCAGCACCGGCGCCTATGGCTTCGGCGTCTATGGTCTGATGACCTATGGCGGCGTCCTGACCGACAACGGTCTGGCGGTCGGCACTGTCCCGGGCGGCGCCCAGCGCGTGCTGGTCCAGACCTCGGTCGCGGGCCAGGTCAACATCGTACACGCCCCGACCGAACTGCTGTTCTGGGACGGCGGAAACGCGGGCCAGCATGACAACGGCGCGGTCAACGGCGGCGCGGGCGTCTGGACGGCGGCGGGCTCGGAATGGACCGACGCGAACGGCCAGTTCAACGGCGCGATGGAGCCGCAGCCCGGCTTCGCCATCTTCCAGGGCGCCGGCGACGTCGTGACGGTGGACGATGTGGCGGGGATCGTCGCGGTCACCGGCATGCAGTTCGCGGCTGACGGCTATCGCATCGAAGGCGATGCGATCACCCTGGCCAACGCCAACACCACGATCCGCGTCGGCGACGGCACGGCCCCGAGCGCGGCCTGGACCGCCACCATCGCTTCGGCGCTGACCGGCGCGGGCGGACTGCTCAAGACCGACCTCGGCACGCTGATCCTGACGGGTGAGAGCGACTATACCGGCGGCACGACGGTCAACGCAGGCATCCTGCAGATCGGCGACGGAGGCACGACGGGCGCCTTCGCCGGCGCGGCGGTCCTCGCCAATGGCGCGGCGCTGAACTTCAACCGCAGCGACAACGCCGTGTTCAATAACGCGATCAGCGGCATGGGCTCGATCGGCGTCAGCGGCGTCGTGACCCTCGGCGGGGTGATCACGGCGACGCCCGGCGTGACGATCTTCGACGGATCCGCGCTGACCAGCACGGGCGTGATCACAGCGTCGAACGCCGTCACCTTCACCAACGGCGGCGCCTTCACCAACGCGGGCACGGTCAATGGCGCGGTGACCAAGAACGGCGCGGCGACCGCCACGGTGACGAACGCCGGCGCGATCAACGGACTCGTCCAGAACGCCGGCGCCGGCCTGCTCACGATCGACAACGAGGCAGGCGGTTCGATCGTCGGCGCTGGCGCCGCGGCCGTGCTGTCGACGGCGTCGGGCGCCGTCTCGCTGAACAATGCGGGCGACATTTTCCACGCCTTCTCCGCTTTCGTCAGCAACAATGCGCTCGACAGCGTGACCAACTCGGGCCGGATCGTCGCAGGTTCGATCACCGGCGGCGTCGTGACGGCGGGCGGCAATGACGCCATCCGGCTGAACGTCGGCGGCAGCGTCACCAACCAGGCGGGCGGGCTCATCACGGGGACCTATGGCGTCGCCTCCTATGCAGGGGTGCTGACGCTCGACAACCAGCTGGGCGCAACGATCACGGGCGTCGACTACGGCGTGCGCGGCTATGCGGCGGCCAACATCGTCAACGCCGGCGTGATCGGCGCCACCGATTATGCCGGCATCGCGCTGAGCGCGGGCGGCACGATCACCAACTCGGGCACGATCGGCGGCGGCTCCCAGGCGGGCGCCAACCAGGGGGTCACGATCGACGGGGCCGTGGCCACGACCATCGTCAACCAGGCCGGCGGCGTCATCAACAACGGCGTCGCCAACTTCGGCTCGGGCCTGCTGAGCGTCGACATCCAGGCGGGCTCCAGCGTGAACGGCGCGGTCCTCAACTTCGGCGGCGGGGCTGGAGTTCTGCGCGTCGCGGGCGCGTTGAACGGAACCTACGCCGGCAGCAGCGGCAACGACGCGGTCACCCTGGTCAGCGGCGGCTCCGTCAGCGGCATCCTTCAGGGCAATGCCGGGGTCGACAGCTTCGAACTGGCCGGCGCGGGCGCAGGAACCGTCAACATGGGCAACGTCCTCGGTTTCGAGAGCCGCGCCATGAACGGCACGGGCGTCTGGACCCTGAGCGGGTTCGACAGCCAGACGATCGACTGGGCAATCAACTCCGGCACGCTGGCGGTCAGCGGCGGCGCCGCGATCAACGACGCCGTGGCGGTGACCATCGCGGGGCCGGGCGCGCTTCAGCTGAACGCAAACGAGCGGATCGGCGCCCTGAACGGCGCGGGGTCGGTGGCGCTGGGATCCAGCACGCTCACCGTGGGCGGCGCGGGTGCAAACAACTACGCGGGCGTCATCGGCGGCTCCGGCGGGCTGGTGGTCACGGGCGGGGGCGTGCTCACGCTCAGCGGCGCGAACACCTACACCGGCGCGACGACGGCTTCGGGCGCGACGCTGCGTCTCGGCGCCTCGAACGTGCTCGCCGACGCGACCAATCTGACCGCCAGCTTCTCCGGCGTGATCGACATCGGGGCGTTCAATGACACCGTCGCGACCGCAACCTTCTACACGGGCACTCGCCTGGACGGCACGGGAACCCTGACCGCCGGCGGCTACACGAGCTACGGCGCGATCTTCAACGCCAACCTCGGCGCCGGGACGCTCTACGCGAGCGGGGGCACGACCACGCTGAACGGAACGGTCGGCGCGGGTCTGGTCGTCGTCAACGGCGGCAGCCTGTCGCTCGGCGCCTCGAACCGTCTGGCGGACAACGCTACGGTTTCGGTGGCGTCCGGATCCATGCTGAACCTCAACAGCTTCAGCGACACGATCGGCGTCCTGGCGCTGAACGGTTCACTGTACGGAACCGGCACGCTGACGGCGGTGAGCTACAATCTTGCCGGCGCGATGGTGAACGCCAACCTCGGGGCCGGCGATCTGTTCAACACCGGCGGCGCCTCGACGCTCAACGGGACGAGCGGCGCGGGCAATGTGATCGTGCAGGCCGGCACGCTGAGCCTCGGCGCCTCGAACCGTCTGGCGGACAACGCCACGGTCTCGGTGGCCTCGGGTTCGCCCCTGGA
>Ga0265296_1000257_pt1 | contig 95552 bp, 105 predicted proteins | sample MunlanPumphouse1_FD_189073 | JGI IMG/M metagenome (GOLD analysis project Ga0265296, IMG submission 189073) | Groundwater microbial communities from a municipal landfill in Southern Ontario, Canada - Pumphouse #1 | ecosystem: Environmental > Aquatic > Deep subsurface > Groundwater | place...
AAATCGGATAGCGTTTTTTATCAATCTCTAAAGCGCCAATTTCTCTCGCTCCTTGCGCTTCAACGGCTTTTATTTCGTGAGGAAAACGTCCGTAAATGGTATCGTGCTTCAGTAAATAAGCCCAGCCCTCGGCGTCCATTGAGCCGGAAGTATTAATGGCCACGACTTCTACTTCTTTAGGGTGGTGCAAAAGCGCCACTCGAAAAGCGATCCGGCCAATTCTCCCAAAACCATTTATTGCTAGTTTTATCATATTAGTCATATTAGTCTTCAGCCGCCAGTCTTCAGTCTTCAGTATATTTCTGTCTGATAGCTGATGACTGATTACTGATGGCTTGAATCCCTGGCAAAGTTCCCTTTGCCAAAAACTCTAACATTGCTCCCCCGCCAAGAGAGACAAAATCAATTTTAGATAATAATTTGTACTTGTTCAATGCCGCGATCGTATCTCCCCCGCCAACGACTTTAAAAGCACTGCTTTCCGCAATCGCCGTAGCTGTCTCTTTCGTCCCCCTTGCTCCCTCTGGCACCTCAAACTTTCCCATCGGGCCATTCCAAACAATTGTCCCGGCAGTCTGAATGGCTTCAATAAATTTCTTTATTGATCCCGCATCAATATCTAGTCCATCGGCTGCCAATTTTGCTACCAAAACGTTTTTGATATTTGATATTTGATATTGGATATTGGAGAATTTTGGCAATAAACCACCAACAAGCACGAAATCGGCTTTAGCAGCTAAACCCTCCACCAAAGGTAGTTTTGTCTCCGGTTTAGCCCCTCCAATAATGAAGACCAAGGGTTTTTGCGAGTTTCCCAAAACTTTTGAAAGGTTTTCAACTTCCTTTATAAAATTAAACCCGGCACAATGGGGTAAAAATTTCGTGATACCAACAATTGAGGCATGTTCCCGGTGAGAAGCCGCAAACGCCTCATTCACATAAAAATCACCTAACAAAGAAAGACTTTTGGCGAACTCATCATCATTCTTTTCTTCTCCCGAAAAAAATCTGAGGTTTTCTAAAAGCCATAAATTTTCGCTTAAGATATAAACCGGAAAATCTTGTATTTTTAAGGCAATTTTGGGATTAGTGATGTGAAGTTTCGCGGCAAATAATTCTTTTACCTTATCTACCACAGGTGTCATTTTTAGTTCTTCCATTACCTTGCCTTCGGGTCTCCCAAGGTGTCCTAACAAAATCACTCTCGCTTGATTTTTTAACAAATACTCAATGGTCGGCAGAACCGCTTTTATCCGAGACTCATCTTCAACTAAAAGCTTGCCCTGAGCTTGCCGAAGAGGAACATCAAAATCAACTCGTACCAAAACAGTTTTGTTTTGAAAATTGAAATCAGTAAGTTTGGGAAGTTTCATAAATTATTCTAATTTCTAATTACTCTAAAGAAATCCTAATCCCCAAATTAAGACATTTCGTCATTAGACATTATTTAGGTCAATTAGGTTAATTAAAATAATTAGGTTAATTTGCTTATCCGGCGGATCTTTTTTTCTTCTCCGGAAAATTCTGTCTTAAGAAATGTCTCAATTATCTTTTTCGCTGTTTCTTCGTCAATAAAATCTGCCGCCAAGGCTAAACAATTTATACCATCATCTTCTCTGGCTTTTTTAATTTGTTCTGCCGAAAAACCTAAACCGCACCTGACGCTTTGGTGCCTATTTGCCACAATATCGACCCCCACTCCCGAACCGCAAATTACTATACCTTTTACCTCGCCGGAGCCCTCCGTATCGAAGATTCCTTCTTCGGAGGGGCGAAGGCGGGCCGCCACTTTTTTGGCAAAATCCGGATAATCATCTTCCGGATCAAGGTGGTCATTCCCCATGTCCTCAAATTCCAAATTCCATTCCTGTAGCCACAATTTTACTTTTTCTTTTAAAGTGTAACCTCGGTGATCAGCGCCAATGTAAATCATTGTTATACAAATGTATCCGAATGAAAATAATGCGAATTAATCCGAATTTTTTAATCTGATATTAATTCTAACAGTTTTTGTCTCGGATCTTCGGCTAAAACAATCGCCGAACTAATTAATACCCCTTTTGCTCCCAATTTTTTCGCCGTTTCTAAATCATTTTTAGAGTGAACCCCCGCACCTACGATTAAAGGAACCTTGCCGCAAATTTCCACCGCGTGTTTAATCGCTTTCGGCGCTTTTTCAACAATGGAATCTTTGGTGCCGATTAATTCGGCAATTTCGTAAGCGAGATAATCGGGCTTAAATTTAACTAGTTTTTCCATCTGCCCCAAAGTTTTGCAACAAACCATGGTGGAAAAATTTTTCTCTTTGGCCCGAGCAACAATCTGTCTTGTGTTACCTGGGGGTATCTGATGTTCGCTGTGATTAACTAACGTGCCACTACCCCCGGCTTCAAAAACCGTCTCCAAACTAATAAAACCTGTAAACTGGCCAGGAGAAAATTGGTCGACATGCTGAACCCAAACAGGAATGCCAACGGTTTGCTTAATTAAATAAAGATCTACTGCTTGAACAATGGGAATAATTTCGACTCCTCTACTTTCACTCACTTCTTGACATAACTTGGCTAATTCGACGGCCTTCTTTCCTGTTCCTTCTTTATAAGTCTTAAGGTTAATAAAGATTTTAAAATCGCTCAATTTGTTTAAATTATTTATTTTCCAATTAACGAATTTCGCGAATTAACGTATTTAAATTCGTTAATCCGTTAATGCGTTAATAATTTAATACTTTTATTTTAGCCTAAATTCTCCCAATTTAATATACGTTGGTCCTTTTGAAGAAAGTTTGCCTTGGTATAGAATTATTTTTTCTACCAAAAATTCTTTACCCAGATTTACCCAGGCAATTTTTTTCTCTAAGTTGCCCGGCATTTTAACTTTTTCCGGAATCCGGCCGAGAGTACAATGGGACGAAAACTCTAAGTCTTTCTCCTCCAAGTTAACTCCCTCTTTTAACAAGCCGTCAACTATTTTTTTGAACAAAGAAAATAATTTTTCTTTTTGCCCGCCGATATTAAACCAAATTCCCCTTGGTCTTTTGTTATTCGGGAAGACTGCCAGATCTTTAAGAACAAGAGTAAAAGGAGAAAGTCCTTCCACTGATGACTTAAGCGCTTTTTTAATTTGTTCTAACTGACTCTCGTTTCGTTCTCCTAAAAACACCAAGGTCAAATGAAGATTTTCTTTGGCCACCAGGCGTAAAGGAATTTCTTTTGCCACTTTCCCGGAAATCTCAAAAATTTCCTTTTTAAAATTCCTCGGTAAATCAATTGCCACAAACAAACGCATCAAAGCCATTATATAATATCTTTGTGTCTAAAAAAATCTTAATCATTTTTTCATTTTTAATTGTCATTTTTAGCTCCTTCCTCGCCGCCTGGCGGGTTTCATTTTTCATTTTTAATTCTAAAGCAACCCCCACCTTCCTCTCTCCCTTCGTCAACCAATCACCAATCACCAGCCACCAACCACTAACCACCGTCGTGGCCGTCGGCGATATCATGCTCGGCCGGAATGTCAATAAAAAAATGCATGAATATAATGATTTTCTTTACCCTTTCCGGAAAACCGCCGATTTCACTTCAAAAGCCGATATCACTTTCGGCAATTTAGAATCACCTTTTTTTGATAAATGCCCGGTTGTCGGCAGCGGCACTTTTATGTTTTGTGCAGATTACCTTTCAATTGAAGGCTTAAAACTGGCAAACTTTAACCTCCTGTCTTTAGAGAACAACCATATCTTAAATTATGGCAACACTAGTTTGGAACAAACCAAACAACTTTTATCCCAAAACAATCTTGATTACACGGACGCCCAACATCTGACAATTAAGACGGTTAATAATACTACTTTTGGTTTTTTGTCTTTTAATTTAACCTTTGGTTTAAAACTCCAAGTAGTTTTGGAAAAAACTAAAGAACAAATCGGAAAAGCGGACGTTTTTATAGTCTCTTTACACTGGGGCGAAGAATATAAAACCAAACCCGCCAAATGGCAAGTTGATCTCGCCCATCAATTAATTGATTTGGGTGTAAAAGTCGTTATCGGTCACCACCCACACGTGATTGGTGAAATTGAAGAATACGCAGCGAAGCGGAGTCCTTCCGAAGCTCCGATGAATATCGGAGCGAAGGAGGATAATGGCGGTCTGATTTTTTATTCTTTAGGCAATTTTGTTTTTGACCAAATGTGGAGCCAGGAAACCAGAGAGGGCTTGGTGGCAAAAATCATTTTTGAAGGCAAAAATATTAAAGATTTTCAAACTTATAAAGTCTTAATTTCCGACTACTCCCAACCGGAACTTATAGAAAATTAACTAATTCTTTGCCAAGAAATTTTCAACTTCGCTTAAAAATTCTTCTGGTCTTAAAAATAACCAGCCGTGATTAGCTTTAATAATTTTAAGATTTAGGCCTTTAATTTCTTTCATTTCTTCAATTGTTCTCCCATGTATAAACTCGTCTTTATCGCCCACTATTAAAATGTTGGGGATTTTCAGTTCTTTTACACCTTCCTCAAAATTTCTAAAAGCAATAAAACAGTCCATTAAGAATTGTCCGGGGTGGCTGATAAAGAAATTTAAACCATCTTCAAGCCAGGTAAGATTTATTTTAAAGCCATTTTTTATAAATAAATTGTGGAAAAATAGCCGAAGGTATGCCGTCAATAATCCAAAAATACTTCTAATAGGGACAAGGATGGTACTCGTTAAAAAAAGTCCTTTAATTTTAGAAGGAAATTTTTGATAGTATTCGACTGCAATCAAACCGCCAAAAGAAATCCCAATTAAATAAAATTTATTAATTTTTATCTTGGTGACAAAATTATTTAGCAAAGAGGCGTATTCACTTAACGAATTCAAAAGTTTACCAGAAGATTTTCCTCTCCCTAAATTAGGAATAAAGACTCGATATGTTTTAGACAACTTTTCGCCAAATTGTTGATAAGACTTACTGGTAAGAGCAAAAGTGGGTAAAAAAATGACCACCCTTCCCCTTCCTCCCTCTAAATAATGAAAATTAAATTCACTAATTTTAATGTTTTTACTCTCCATAAAAATCTTTTAGATTTTTAAAAATTCCTTAAAATTTCTAAAATTTTCTGGCCGAATGCTTCGGCGGCTTCCGGACCGTTGGCAGTCACAATTTTGCCGTCAGCGGTAACTGACTGGCCCGTATAATTGACGCCTTTGGCTTTCAGATTTTCGGCTCCGGAAGAAAAACTGGTGGCATTTTTACCTTTCAGAATTCCGGCATTAGCTAAGATCGAAGGCGCGATGCAAATCGCACCCACCACTTTTCCCTGAGAAACTGCCTCTTTGGCTAAATTTAACACTATCTGGTCATCAAAATAAACGCTGGCACCGCTACCGCCAATAAAAACTACCGCCACATAATCTCCAATCTTCACTTGGGCCAAATCCAAATCGACATTCACAACTGCTCCCAACATGCCTTTAGCCACTTGAGCTCCTTTGGAAGCAGTTACTATTTGATAACCGGCATTTTCCAAAACCGCTTTTGGCTTTTGGTATTCCTCATCACGAAAATTATTTGGAGCAATTACCATTAAAATTTTTCCCATTTTTCCTTGTCCCTCCGTAGCCCCGCTAAGCAGGGGCGAAGGGGGAACCTCCTCACCTCCCTTCTTAATCACTTCTTGTCTTGGTAAACAGCCAAAAAGAGAAAGAGCTAAGAAAAAAGAAATAAGGATTAAATATTTTTGCTTAAAATCAAAACTCATCTGGAAATATTATATCCCAAACCGTCTATTTAATTCTCCAATATTTAAGTTGTCCAAGATACATACATAAAGAAAACAAAACCGTCACAAAAATGGTGGAAAATTCGGTAAAGAAAAAACCCAGGTCAACCAATTCCTTATTGTCGCTTAATCTCAAGGTGAATCCCGCCGCATAAGTCAAAAGCGGAAGAACAAACACCAGTAATTTTTTTCTTTTAATCTCAAAATCTGCCAGTAAGAAATTTAGTAAGACTATAAAAATCCCGAGTAAAATTACTTCAACAAAAATGGCTCTTAAAAACATAAATCCTCCTTCTGGGGAGGATTGTAGCATTTAAAAAATTATTTATCTTTTAAAAAATTATTTCTTCTCCCAACGGTCTTTATCCCGAGAATTTAGTTCACCCATTACTTCCTTAAACGACTCGTTAATATCAATCGCCCTTAATTTCCCGCCATTTTAAGTTCTTTGTAAATCCCGCCCAAAAGTTTAAATTTTTTTGCTTGACTGAGAGTTACCCAGGCATACTTGTCGTTTTCTTCTCTCTGAAGTTTTATCTTTCCCGAAACATAATCAGCCGAACAAGAAATGACAATTGAGGGAATACCCCCCTGATGAATAACCGCCAAACTTGTCAAATACTTAAAGTTCTTTGTCTTTATTCCCACCTCTTCCTTAAGTTCCCGGGCAAGAGTCCTTTCTAAAACCCGGTCGTAACGTTGCCAACTGCAATTTGGGTCTCTTTTCAGTTGGGTATAGTCACTCGTTTCCAACTTGCCTCCCGGAACCGTCCAGTAGCCGGGGAATCTTTTTTTGTCTTTTGACCGCCGGACAAGCAAAAATTTATTTTTATTTTTAATAATCGCGGTGATCGCCACTTCATGAAGGTTATTGTTTAAATTATTCTTCATCGGTTAATTTTATCACGGCTCAAGGATACTTCCTTAAACAACTTCTTTAATCTTTCCTTTAAGATCCTGTCTGTCTCCGCCATCATCGATTTAAGCTCGTCTTTAGTAAGTTCTGTATGTGGTTTTCTAAATTCAACCGGACCTTGCAAACTGCTCAGGGGCCAACCGGGAATTCTAATTTTGGAAGGAGGTGAAAAAAAGACTCGCTTATAATCAACCGCGACCGTGTTAACCTTGCCGTTTGGGAGGGCAAAACAATAAGCAGTATGCCATCTTCCGGTTCTTTTTCCCTCCGGAACTTTCGCCACAATTGAATTCCAGTGTTTTAAAAGCTTATCATCATTAACCTCGTCTCTACCGTTCACTCTTCTTATATAAACACCTGGTTGTTTTTCGGACGGGAGGAAATCAACAAATAAGGATTCATCTTCGGAAAAAACCGGCAAGCCAGTCTTTCTCGCATAAAATTTGGCCTTCATTTCTGCGTTCTCTTCCGCCGTTTCCCCGCTCTCTTCCGGTTTTTCCTTAATTCCTAAATCCTCCAAACTTAAAACCTTGTTAGCTACTCCAGAAAATAAACGCCCATATCTTTCTTTTTTGCCCGGATTTCTGGTGGCAATTACTAACTTCGAGATCTTTTTCATACCCAACCTTTATCGATCAAATAATCTCTAATTACTTCAAAAATTAACTTGTGGCCTTGGGTATTTGGGTGAACGCCGTCAGTTAAGAGCTTTTGATAATTAATTTTTTTCATTTTTTCAAAAATCTCAATAAAATCAACTCTGTTTTTAGCGCATTCTTTTTTAATTATTTCATTAAATTTTTCAATGTATTCATTTTTGTAAGAGTTGGCAGGCGACCAGGGAATCGGGTCAACTTTCAAATCATCAACTGGGGTTAAACCAAGGAAAACGATTTTATCGGAAAATTTTTGGGCCTTTTGCATTAATTTCCGGATATTGGTTTGAAATTGCTCCGGAGGAACGACAAAAGCCCCTTCTTTGTTGATAAACTGAGAATCGTTAATACCGATGGCAAAAATGAAAGCGATGTCTTTATCGCCTGAAACTCGACTTTTGGTTTCCGAATCAAATCTTGCCAAAATATCATTAGTGTTCATCCCCAAAGTAATTCCCAAATTGTAGACAACAGCGTAATATTCAAAATTTGAGGCAATTACTTTTTTATCAACAAATTTTCTCAGGCGGCTAACCCACCCACCCTCTTCATCCCAACATCCATAAGCAATACTGTCACCAAAAATTAATAGGATCATAATTTGAGAAATTCCTTTGATTTGAAAAATTCCCTTATTTGTTTAGCATGGCCGCCTTCGTGACTGGTCCCTTCATATTCATAATCAAATAGCGAGTAAATTGTTACCGGATCACCATTGCTCCAAGTATCTTTATTGCTTTGATGGTTCCATTCTTCGTTAGTCAACTTTTCTACCATTTTTATTGCAACTTGAAAAGATTTTTCCCATTCATCTAAAACTTCTTTAAAACTTTTTGTCCGCCATTTTTCTGCTGCTTTTCTATTAAATTCATCTTCTTGTTCTTTACTTTCACAAACCTTATGCCAAGTCGCTTTATCCGCCAAAATTCGCTCAATTTCCGCCAAATATTCCCAATTCCACTCAATTAAATGGGCAATAATATCCTTAGTTGTCCACTCTCCCAAAACTTTTACTTCTTCTGGTTGTCCGGGAGATAGTAAATCCAGCACTCCGGCCAATTTTTTATGATCGGCTTTAAGAATCTCTATTGCCTTCTCTTTTTTCACCTCTTAATTCTACCAAAATTTTTACAAAAAACCGAATTCGTTCTAGCCTAGGGCTTGACAAACATATACAACAAACATACGCTCTAACAATGAAGAAAATTAAGCCGAAATCTATTGATTCTCTATTAAAATTAAATCTAAAAAAAGGCCCCAAGAAATTATCCTCCAATATAGACAAATATCTATATTGGAAAAATACGAAGAATAAATAAACGCACTCTTTAGTTTTGACCTAATATACAAGAAAAAACGGTTTTAAAACAGCTACGGAAGTCTAAGTAATACTGTCACCAAAGATTAAAAGAATCATATTTTAAAGAATTTTTTGCCTAGGCTCATCTTATTAAACTATTATACTCCAAAATGTTCAAAAATAGCTCTATCTCTAACTTGCTTTTCCCAAAATTATTGCCGCCGGTGACCAAAGCATTACATATTTTAAACCCCCAATACTATCCCCAAGCATTTTTTTACTGATGGATCTCAAACTACCAACTCCAGAATCTGCTACTTCAAAGCTTCCTTCTTGACAAGAAAGAACTTCTAGCCAGTGGGGGGTATGAGCTGGGTATCCTAAGTAAAAATAGTCAATAAAAACCAAAACTGACTGCCCAGTTGCTTGTAATTGTGTCATAACCCATTGAGGATTAATTTCTTGCTGAACGATCTTAATTGTTTTTTCTCTGTTTAATTTGTGCAGATAACGAGCAAACTCTGGAGAATCAATCAACATTTTGGCCTCAATTCCTTCAAATCCTCTAATAAATGCCGCCAATTGGGAAAGAGGCGGATACTCAGGATACAAACCAAAAGCACTATGGTGCAACTCCTCTTCTGTGCGCCTAGAATCAATTGCCTCCTTGGTTAAATGAGAATAATTCATCAAAAGACAACAAATTAAGCAGGTCTGACCATCTTGCTGTTTTAAAACTTCGGTGAGTCTTCTTTCTCCTTCAACCATTTTATTTGACCCTCCAATATTTTAGTTGTCCCAAATACAAACATAAGGAGAATAAAATAGTTACAAAAATGGTGGAAAATTCGGTAAAGAAAAAGCCTAGGTCAACTAATTCCTTGTTGCCGCTTAATCTTAAAGTAAAGCCAACCGCATAAGTCAAAAGCGGAAAAATAAACACCAGCAATTGGCGTTTTTTAACTTTAAAATCGGCCAGTAAAAGGTTAAGCAAGGCAACAAAAATCGCCAGTAAAATTAATTCAACAAAAACGGCTCTTAAAAGCATAAATCCTCCTTTTGGGGAGGATTGTAACATTTAAAATATTTATTTCAAGTTGCCGAAGGCAACGAAGAATCAAACTCCCCGATGCTAGATCGGGGTACCGCAGCAACCCGTTGCAAGGTAGTTTATTATCTTTTAAAAAAATTAATCCTTTTGGTAAAGTATTCCCAAAAGATTTTCTTTACCGATAATCTCTTTGGGGTCTTTAAAGGGTTTAGTAAGATAAACTCTATCCTTTGTTTCTTCTTTGTAATCTTTCAGCCAAATAATACAGGGTTGGATAATTTCCACTAAAGAAAAACCTTTGTGTTTAATCGCTTCTTTGATTATTTGAGTGGTTTTTTCTAAATCGGTTGCCAAAGTTCTGGCTAAAAAAGTGGCGCCGCTAGCAGCGACAATATCAAGAGGGCAAAGCGGTTCGTGAGGATTGCCTTCGGGAGTGGAACGGGTTTTTATGCCTTTGGGTGTGGCCGCCGAAGTCTGGCCGGTAGTTAGGGCAAAAACATAATTGTTGTTGATAATAACGGTAATATCGTCGTTTCTTTGGGCGGCGTGAATCAAATGATTGCCGCCTTCGGTGACAATTCCTCCCTCTCCTCCTTGAGCAATGACGGTCAGCTTTGGGTTGGCCATTTTAACGCCAACCGCCACCGGAATTGACCGGCCATGCAAGGTCGCAAAACCACAAACATTAAGATTGTTGACCATATTGGCGGCGCAACCGATGTCATAGGTCACCACCACGTTCTTGGGGTCTAATTTTAATTCATTTAAGGCCTTCTTGATGGAAGCCAAAAACAAATAGTTGCCACAACCGGGACACCAGGTTGGGATTTGTTTAGTACTGAATTGATTATTCATATTCTTTATTCTTAATTCTTGCTTCTAATTCTTCTTTAAAAAATGGTCTTCCGTCATCTTTTAAGATTCTTTGCACCCTTAAACCGGTCTTTAATTCAATCATGTCCGCCATCTGGCCGGAATAATTACCTTCAACGCAGATAACTCTTTTTGACTTTTCTAAAACTTTTTTAACTTCCATCGGGAACGGCCACGGCCGCCAAAAATGAACCAGATTATATTCTGGATTTTCTTTAATGAAATCTAAAAGAATTCCTTTTGTAGACCCCCAACTTACCAAAGTTATTTTTCCTTTATCGCCATATCTTTCATATCCTTTATCCTCTTTATCAATGTCTTGAAGTTTTCTCATTCTCTTGTCCATCATCTTTTTTCGCATCATCGCATCATCAGTGGAAAATCCAAACTCATCATGTTCATAAGAATTGGTTAAAAAAGTCGTTTGCCCCGGAAAAGCCCGCGAGGAGATTCCACTCGGAGTAATTTTATATCGTCTATACTCCGAGCGCCCCTCCGACTTGTCCTCCGTAGCTTGAGCGAAGGAGGAAGCCCGAAGGGCGAAGGGGGGCTGGCTGGGTTTAAGTTTTACTTCCTTAAAATTTTTTTCTAATTCGCTAAACCGGCTTTCCGCCAAATATTTATCCGTCATTAAAATTACCGGCACCTGATAAATTTCCGCCAAATTAAAAACCTCTGCTCCTAAGCGATAAAGTTCCGGCAAATCACCCGGCGTTAAAACAATCCGGGGAAATTCCCCCTGTCCGGCATTAATGGCAAAATTTAAATCCGCTTGGGAAGAATAAGTCGCCATGCCGGTAGAAGGCCCGGTTCTTTGACCTAAAACAATGACCAAGGGAATTTCTGCCATGCCGGCCATTCCCAATCCTTCAACCATCAAAGAAAAACCGCCGCCGGAAGTCGCCACCATCGCCCTTTTCCCGGCATATGAGGCACCGATCGCCGCCATTATTCCGGCAATTTCGTCTTCAGGTCGAAAAATCGTCACCTTCTTCTCTTTGGCCAAAAAAGCCAAAACAGCATTGATCGGTGTCATCGGATAAATTGAGGCAAATTCAGCTTTAGCTGCCAAAATTCCTCTCACCAACGCCTCATTCCCGGTCAGATTAATTATTTCCCGCCGTGCCCCTAACGAAGTCCCTCGACTTCGCTCGGGACGAAGTGGGGCCACTTCACCCTTACCATAACCCATTCCCACGGCCTTAAGATTTAATTCCAAAATCTTTTGATTATTTTTGAAATCTTCTTTAAGTTGTTTTTTTAAAACTGTTAAATCAAATCCCAAAGTCTTCCATAAAAATCCTAAAGCTGCGTTGTTTTTAACCAATTCCTGTTCCACTTTAATTCCCAATTTTTCATAGTCAAAAATTAAACCTTCTTTTTTAACCTCATTTTTGTGGTTATTTAAGCAAATTTCATTAAAAGCCAAAAACAAGTCAATTTTTTCTTGAGGCGCACCAACCGATTCAGAGGAAAAAACAATCTGAATATTATTATCCCCTCCTCTTATCTGTGAAGGATATTCCGGATAAACCAAAGTATAAAAGCCCAATTTATTTAAGGCTTTAGAAAAGGTTTCTCCAGCCTGCATGATGCCGGTACCCGCCGGGCCAGAGATTTTAATGACAAAATTCTTCATAAAAATAAATTCAAAATCACAAATTTCAAATCACAAACAAATTCAAATTAATAAATCCTAAATGTTTAAATAAGATTAGAATTTTGGATTTAATTATTGTTTGGAATTTGGTGCTTGGAACTTGTTTTTTTCTTTCTATAGTCTTCGATCGCCTTTTTAACCGCTTCTTCCGCCAAAACTGAACAATGAATTTTCGCCGGCGGCAATCCACCTAAAGCTTCCACCACCGCTTTGTTAGTTAATTTTTCTGCTTCTTCCAACGGTTTACCTTTAATCATCTCTGTGGCAATGGAACTGGTGGCTATGGCCGCGCCACACCCTAGTGTCTGAAATTTCGCATCCTCTATAATTTCCTCACTTTTGCCTTTTGACTTGCTCCCTCCGGGTAATTTCTTCGAAATATGACTTTTGACTTTTATGTACATTCTCATCACATCCCCGCAAACCGGATTTCCCACGGTCGCCACTCCATTTGCCCCCTTTAATTCTCCCATATTCCTTGGGTGGAAAAAATGATCTAAAACTTTTTTAGAATAAAGGCCTTGTATGTCTGTCATTTATTTATTTGCTTATTTATTTATTCGATTATTTGCTTATTAAAATTTAGGTGCCATTTTTCTGATATCATCGATTATTTTTGGTAAGACTTTTAACACATAGTCTATCTCTTCCTCGGTCGTTTCTCTGCCTAAAGAAAACCTGATTGACCCATGAGCAATTTCTGGAGGAATTCCCATGGCCAACAAAACATGAGATGGCTCTAAAGTTCCTGAGGTGCAAGCCGAGCCGGAAGAGGCGGCAATGCCTTCAGCGTCCAATCTTAATAAAATCGCTTCGCCTTCAGCCCCTTTAAAACAAAAAGAAGCAATATCCGCCAATCTTTTTTCTGGATGGCCGGTCAAAATCGTCTCGGGAATTTTTTCCAAAACTCCCTTAATCAACTTATCCCCCAATTTCGTCACCCTACTGACAGCTGACGACTGGCTACTGACAGCTAAACCCAAGGCTTCCGCCATTCCCACAATTAAAGGCACCGCTTCCGTCCCCGGCCATAATCCCCGCTCATGATGACCGCCAAAAGTAACTGGTTCCACCTCAACTCCCTTTTTAAGATAAAGGATTCCTACTCCTTTTGGCCCACCAAACTTATGGGCCCCGATTGTCATTAAATCGACTCCTAAATTTTCCAACTTAAGATCCAAATACTCAACCGTCGCCGCCGCGTCCGTATGAACCAGTAAGCCAGATCCGGGTCTATCAGTATGGATTAACACCCCTTTTTTCTTAACTACCTGACTAATCTCTTTAATCGGCTGAATCGTTCCCATTTCATTATTCGCATACATAATCGTGACTAGGACAGTTTTTTCATCGATTGCTTTCTCCACTTGCCCAGGATCAATCTCCCCAAACTTATTTACCGGCAAAATTGTTAACCGAAAACCTTCTTTTTCCAATACCCGGCAAGTATCAAGTACGGCATGATGCTCAACCGAAGAAGTAATAAGGTGGTCCCCTCGATTTTTCTTTTTGGCGGCTCGAGCCGCTCCAAGAATCGCCAAATTATCACTGGTGGTAGTTGTCCCGGTAAAAAATATTTCCTCCGGCAAACAAGCCAAAATTCCTGCGATTTGCTCACGAGCCTGTTCAACTGCCTGCCTGGCTTCTTGTCCAAATGAATGAAGACTGGAAGGATTACCGAATTTTTCGGTCCAATAGGGCTTCATTACTTCCACAACTTCCGGTCTGACCGGGGTAGTCGCCGCATAATCTAGATAAACTCTTTTCATAATTTTCTAATGTCTAATTACTAATTTCTAATTAATTTCTTCATGTTTAAATATTTAAAATTTTGACATTTCATTAGAAATTAAAAATTAGAAATTTGACATTAACTACCCGCCGAAGCACGCTCCTCCTTCCGGGCATGTCAACTTAATTTGATAAAAAACCTCCCGGCCTTTTTTCTTGGCCTTTAATAAACCTTCTCCCTCCATCATTTTTAGGTGATAGGAAACCGTCGGCTGTTTTAATTTCAATTTTTTAGTAATTTCACCCACTGTTTTTTCTCCTTCCGTCGCCAAAAATTCATAAATCTTCCTTTTGGAAGGATCGGCCATCTGGGGAATAGCAAACGGGCAGCAGGGGCTTAATTTGACCATAATACATAGATGATAATCTATACGATTAATGGTGTCAAGAGGAAAAAAGAGATTTGGTTGCGCCAGATCCTAAACTGTGTTAAAATAATATCCCATAGAAATGAATCGCGAGCTCAAAAATATTATTAAGGCTTTATTGGAGGCAAGATATCTCAAAAGAGTCAAACGGGCTGGTACCGAGCTTTTTTTAGGGCCAGAGGTTTCTGAAAGTGTGGTAGAACATTCCTTTTATACTTCTTTGTGGGCCATTATCATGCACTACTACAACCCCAAGTTAGATTTAGGAAAACTGGCAACCATGTGCTTAATTCATGACCTTGAAGAAGTAAGAACCGGAGATTTAAACCAGGTCAATCGCCTCTATTATTCTGATAATCCCGAACTTAAAGCGTTTAGTGATATGTGGAAAGACAGTAAATTGGGAGAAAATCTTATTGAAATCCATAAGGAAAGAGCCGAAATGAAAACTAACGAAGCTCTTGCCGCTCGTGATTGTGATACGTTAGCCGAGCTGGTTACCGAAAAAGAATATCTGGAACTTGGAAAAAAAGAAGCCAAAGAGTGGATGGGGTTCACCTTAAAAAGATTAAAAACTAAGACCGGGAAAAAGCTCGCCCAAGCAGTCATCAAAGCCCGCATGGGTGAATGGTGGGAAGAATTCAAAAACGCTATCCGGAAAAGACACGGGATCAAACCGATAAATTATCAAAAAGAAAAGCTATAATCTTTAGCCTCTCTTTTAAAAATCTCATTTCTTTTAACAAAGGCCCTAAGAAAATTATCCTAAGGACGAATTAAGATTTACAGAGATAATTCTTGAAGAAGGTTCCTTTTTAGCTCTTGATAAACACTGCTCTTGCAAGAAAATATATTCTTCCGGTAAGCCAGTTTTTGAAAAACTTTGCAGTATTGATTGTCTTTAATGTCTTCCGAAACTACGACCCCCGCCCCAACCATACAATCTTTGCCAATACGTTTCCCGGGTAAAATTACTACATTTGCGCCAATCTGCGTCCTTTTCCCTATAATTACACCCAGCTTAGTTCTATCCGTAGGTACCTTTTCACCCTTAACTTGCACTGAAACAAAATTGCCATCGAGACGAAGGCTGGCGAGAACGGTGCCACTGCCGAGACAAACATCATTGTCTAAAAAACTGTCAGCGATGTGCGCTCTGGAAAACCAGCAATTGGTCCCTATGCAACTTCTAGTTATATCAGTCATATACCCAACTACACATCCTTCACCGATATAAGATTTTCTCACTAGAACAGAATTTCCAATTATGACATCTTTCCCAAGATATGCCGGGCCAATAATTTTTGCGTGCTCTAATACTCTCACTCCATCTTCAATAATCACATCGCCTTCGATAATTGCCTTAGAAGAAATTATTGCCAAAGAAGAAATATGAGTCCTTTTAATTTTCTTCTGAAGAGCGTCCGAAGCCAAATCAATCATTTGCCAACACGAAGTAATTTCAGCAGTATCAATTTTAAATTTTCTTAAAAGACTGATCTCTTTCAGATTCTCTAAAGGCCAAAACAAGTTACTGTTGTTTTTCCTCATTTTTTTAGTGATCGACCTTTATTTTACTTAAAAATCGCTCAAAAGGATTATACCATGTTTTGAATCTATTCCATCTCCTCAAAAACCTCATTTCTTACTTAAAATTCGGTCCAGGGTCGCTCTGGTTTTTTCCGGACTGGCCAATAATTCTTTTTGCCAAGCTTCCAGATTTTTCTTAAAAAGGACTTCGCGTTTAGGCAACAAATTTTTGAATAATTCTACCTGATCGGCCGGTTGGCCGGGTAAATAAAGCCCCACTCCTTTACCATTGACTACTTCCCTATAACCTTCTTCTTGGCCCTCAATTAATCTAAAAATAAAAAGGGGTAATTTAGTCAAACCTGCTTCCACTGACATCTGGGCTAAGGAAAAAGCTAAACCGCAATCTGCCATTGCCATCCATTGAGCTACTTTCCCTTCCTCTAGCCACCTCAAAAACTTAAACATCTTTACGCCTCGATATTCTTCCGTCATTTCTTCCACAAATCCCTTGCTTCTTCCACATAAAAAGACAAAGGTAACTTTTTCGTCTTCAAAAGCTTGTTTTAGGGAATCTAGATAACGAGCCGACCGAAATATCCAAGCGCTACCGGCCATCACTAGGACTAAAAGGTGGTCTTCGGGAATCCCTTGAGATTTTTTGAATTGTCTTTTTGCTCTTTCGTTGGGCAGGTGTTTGGCGACTTCGTAAAAAGACGGCCTGGCCAACGGCCCGGTATAAATAATTTTGTCAGGGTTTAAATCGTTTTTCTTCACCCCAAACAAAGTTGCTCCCCAAAAAGCAAAATAATAATCCGGTCGGGGTCGCACGAAATAAACCGCGTGGACTATTGGGTCAAGAATTATCATCACTTTAAAATTTTTTCCTTCGGGATGAACAAACAGATGGGTGGAAATCACAATGTCTGCTGAATCATAATCAGGGACTAATTGGCCTATTTTCCGTTCAATCTCCGGAGCCAATATTTCTACCATTGCCTGAGATAAGGTCGGCTTATCGGAGAGACGATATAAGGAACGGTAGGTAGCAGGGACTTTATAAAGAAGCTTGGTAACTTGGTCACTTGGTTGAGGCAAAACGTCGTAGACTTCAGCTTGATAACCCCATTTTAATAACCAATAACGGTAGGCATCGGCTACTGAAAGATGGCCATTACCCGCCTTCCCTGTTAAAATAACCGCTCTTTTCTTTACCATCCTTTATATTCTAGCAAAGATTGCCAAATCTGTAAGCTTTATCGCCTAAAAAACCGGTAACCTCACTTTTTATAAGCGGCGAATTCAACATCACTGCCGGATATAAAGTTAACTCGCCAAAACGTTTATTAACACTATCCATGGCTTTAACTAAATTTTCTTTTCTTTCTTCCTGAAGGAAGAAATTTACCGTCAATTCTGATTTTGGTTCCAAATCTCCCAACCAAACGCCCAAAAAACGAACATAACCTCCAGTTGAGACTTCTAACCAATTTGTTTTTTCAAATAAATTCCAAGCGACTTTAAAGATTTCTTCGCCTGTATCTAAAAAATATTTCAGAGTTTTGTGGGTATATTCTCGAGTGTAACCGTTACCGCCTATCCCCAAACCAACTACCCGCCCCATCTGACCCATCTGCCTGACCTTAAATCCGACTTCTTCGGCCAAATTTCTTAGGGTTGCTTTAATTTTATTCAAATCGGAAGTGTTTTCGTATAAAGTAAAAGTCCGCGAAACGGATTTCATCTTAGGGATATCGCCAATTCTGGTTAATAAAGAGTCATCTTCACCGTAAGACAAATTTTTTAACTCTTTAGGCCAAAAGGGGCCAATGGAAGCAACTAAATATTCCTCCGGAATTTTTCTTAAATTTTTAAAATCGGTAATCCCTAAGTTAAAAAGTCTGGTTCTTAATCTTTCGCCCAACCCGCAAACGTCGGTTAATTTACAATTGAATAAAACCGTATCCCGATTTTCCGGAGTAATTTCAAAAATTCCGTTTGGTTTTTTCCTTCCTGAAGCTAATTTAGCCAACAAACGATTATAGGAAATGCCAATAGAACAGGTGATATATTCGCCAATCTCTTTTCTTATGGCTTCTTTAATTTTTTGACAAATTGCCATTGTTCCGCCAAAAAAATCTTTAGTTTGAGTAATATCTAAAAATAGCTCGTCTATAGAAAAAACTTCCAAATCGGGCGAATAACAGGAACAAATCTCAATGAATTTCTTGGTAACACTAAAATATTTGTCAAAATCCGCCGGTACAAAAATAATTTTGGGGTAAATGGCTTTCGCCTGATAAGTAGTCGTTCCGGTTTTAATCCCTAACTTCTTGGCTTCACGCGAGGCAGCAATAATACAAGTCCGACCCAAACCTTTAATTACCCCAACCGGCTTACCAACTAATTTTGGATTTGCCTGTTGTTCAACCGAGGCAAAAAAGGAGTCCATGTCCAGGTGCAAAATTGACTTCACAATTAAAAAATTAACGGATTAACGAATTACGAATTGTAGCATCTAATCCGTTAATTCGCTAAATTCGTTAATTCAGAAATAAATTAATAAGCTTTAACTAACTCCCAGCTAAACTTTTCTCTGTTGAAAGCCAATTCAAATACTCCACCGTTAGTTTCCACCGAAAAGTAAAAAATTTTCTCTTTACCGATATTTTTAGAGTACGAGAAAGCTATTTGAAGAATTTTATAAAGCCGGTTCTGCCAGGAAAAAAGAAGGGGTTTTATCCCCCTTCGCGGAAAACCTCGAGCGTAAGCTCGTGGATGTCCAGCCTTCGCAGCCGAAGCCGCTGCTTCGGCGGAGTAGGCAACGCGAAGAATTTTCCGCTTCGGAGGGATTTCGCTCCCGACGAAGCGTGGGGAGAAGATACCCCGGGCGTAAGCCCGAGGGAGCTTCATTTGACCGTTCTCAAAAAGAGAAACAACTTTAATTTTCTCCCCAATAAGCGACTCCATTAATCAACCATACCCAAACAAAACCCGAATGTCAAGGGCGTAAAAGTCGCTTTTGGCGACTCACGCCCTGCCAACCCCGTAAAATTGCAGCACGTAGCGTGAACGAATAGTTCACAAAGCCAAGTGCTAAAATTCGACGGGGTCAAGAAGTTTTTAGCTTGGGATTTCGTCATCAGGTGGTTTTTGCACATGGGAACCAATTAATTCCATTTCCTGGCCGCAACAGACCAAGGTTCCTCCGCCAACCTTGGTGACGTTCACTTCGTTGCCGCAAATATTACAACGATAATGTTCTCCTACTTTAACAACAGTTATAAAATCACCTCCCAGATTTATGTTAAAATCATTTAATGGACTATTACAATCTTAACTTTTTTGGCTTGAAAAGAAAACTCCCCTTGGCCAACCTGACACCAAAAATTAAGATTGCCAGTCTTTCTTTATTGGGTGACGTGGAATTAACGGAAAAAGCGGCCGAAAAATTGGCGGAAAAATTAGAAAAATATCAATTTGATTATTTGGTCGGTCCGGAAGTTAAAGTCGTTCCCCTGCTTTATGCCCTTTCGCAAAAACTCGGCCAGAAAAAATATGTCGTTTGCCGGAAAAGTATTAAAGGCTATATGACTAATCCTCAAGTTTTAAAAATTACCAGCGGCAATAGATTAAATATGCTGGTTATAGATGGCCCGGATGCCCAGCTGGTTAAAGGAAAAAAAGTGGCGATTATTGACGATGTCGTTTCTTCTGGAGTAACCATCATCAATTTAGAAAAATTACTTAATCAAGTTGGCGCTAAAACTGCAGTTGTGGCCACTATTTTTAAGCAAGGAGAACAATTCAAAGGCAACCTTCTTTACTTAATGACCTTGCCGGTTTTTGAAAACTAAGTCCTGTTGACACCCTAGTTTTTATTTGGTAAAAATTATTCATCAGCAAAAATATTCTCTTTAGCCACATTCATGTAAACTGAACGTGGCTGCGCCAAGCTAAGCTTGGCTTGCCGGAGAAAAATAAATTAATAAAATGGCAAAAATTGAAGCAGAAACCTTTTCGCTTTTTCAAGAATTACCGCCAAGCTTGCCTCCTGAACTAACCGAATTGATTACCCCTCCCCAAACCACCATAGAAGTCACCCCGGCAAATATTGCTGGATTTTTCCGAGAAAAAAGATTCGCCGACCTTAGCTGGCTACCTTATTTTTCCGGTCAATATTCCTATGGCAAAGTCCCCTCTGAAGAGCTTCTCCCGGGAGAAAGATTAGAACTAATTATCCCGGAAATGATAATTAAGCAAAGAGTTACGGTTTTTGTAGAAAGATTGGCTTCAATCATCATTAAAGATCCTCAAAAATACGCCTTGGGAGCGATTTTAGAAGGTGGCTATCCGCTCTATGATGAGGCACTTGAAGCTGTTTTAAAAAAAAGTGTCTGGGGAAGACATACTTTCCTTCTTGCTCATGCGGATATTAAAAGTCATTGGTCATCAGATTCCGGAAAAGAGGAAATAAAAGCACTTCCTCACCCAGATATTGTCAATGGAACAATTTATTTTGTTTTTGAAGGAGTAATTGACTCTGCAGGAACGGTGAATGCCTTACGAAGCGCCCTGTCTAAGCCGCCTTACTATGAAGTTCAGGTGGTAATCATTTCGCTAACCGATAAAATCGGCGCTCGGCCACCAGAAAGCCAAATTTTATCCCCGAATACGCTGGGTCTTTTCGGCTTAGATAATTTCTGGATGTGCGGCAAGGGGCCGGATGCCAAAAAAGGCCGAGCTAGATTACTTCCCGGTGGAGGTGTTGCCCGATATTACTCGCCCACAGAAATCTAATGAAAAAAACCCTGTTCCCTTTTGGGCCCGTTGGTAATCATTAAAATCGACAGACCCATTTCTTGGCTTATAAATTTCAAAAAACTTTTGGCTTCTTTTGGTAAATCAGCTGGTTTTTGGGCCTTACTTATCTGTTCTTTGTCCCAGGTAGGTAATTCCTGATATTTAGGCGTCACCTTGTTCAAAAATTCCTGGTCAGGCCGATAAGGCATAGATTTACTGCCCACTTTGTAATCAACACAAACCTTAATGGGTGTTTTAGGATAAACAATATCCATATGGGTTAAAACCAAGGAATTTATTTTCCCTGCACTGGCAAAAAATCTCAAAGCGGGCAGATCTAAATAGACAATTCCGCGCGGTCTTTTTGTGGTTGCCCCGTATTCGTGGGCATCTTCCCGAATTTTGTTAGCCAATCCTTCTTCCATGACTGTCGGCAATTTCCTGGTTCCTACGCTGGACATATAAGTGGCTTTAATGACACCAGCGCGGATTTCAATTTCCTCCGGATTAATTATTCCCTCGGTTGAAGAAAAAATTCCGCCAAAAGTGCAATCGGAGGCAGTCACGTCAGGATAAACACCATATCTTGGATCTAAACCAACGGCTTGGGCTTTCTCAAAAACAAAAGCAACTTTTTTGTCAAGCCATTTTTCTTTCAAAAAGAAAAATACATCCTTAATACAAGACAACAAAATCCGGCGCTGCCTACTTAAAGATTCTACAAATTTTCTCACCTTGCCTACCGGCACTTTCTCATCACTGCCCAAAACCGGCACCAAAACTTCAGCCAGCTCTCTCCCCAAGCCTTTAATTAAGGATTGATAAAGACGATAATGCTCTTTAATCTTTTTTTCATCAAAGACCGCCAAGTCCCGCATTCTTAAGGGGTGGCGCAATAAAACGTCGGCATAAGCGGGAGCGATGCCTCTTCCCGTTGCCCCTTTTCCGCCCTCCTGCCATTCTTTCAAAACCGCTTCATATGCCCGATGGGTATCTAGGGACAAAACCGCCATTTCGTCAATTAAAATTTTGGCTCTTAATTTTCCGCCGGAGATTTTTTTTGTTTGCTTAATCTCTTCAATCAAATCACCCGGGTGTAAAACCATACCCTTACCTAAAACGACCGTGGTATTTTTAACAAAAACTCCTGAAGGCAACTGATGCAAGGCGATTCTTTCTCCTGTATCAAACTCCACTGTGTGACCGGCATTGGCGCCGCCGTTATCCCGGTAAACAACCACTGGTCCTTTTCGGGCATAATCAGAAACAAATTTGTCCACTACCCGACCTTTGCCTTCATCACCATAAGCACCGCCGCAAAAACCGAAAGAATTTTTTCTAATTTTTACCATGTTTACCTCCTAAAATTTAATAATTTTTAAGCCTTCGTCAACCAATTTTTCCGCCAAACCAAGATAATTCAGTGGCGTTATGGTCATTAGTCTATTTTTAACCTTTTGATTGACGGCTAAATTTTTAACAAATTTATTAATTTTTTCTTTGTTAATTTCTTCCCCCCGGGTAAAGTTTTTAACTTTTTCATAAGCCTGCGGGTCGCCGGCAGTCCGCAAAACTGTTTGCAAGCCTTCGGTAATGATTTCCCAATGATTTAAGAGTTCTTCTTTAAGATATTTTTTATTCAAGGTAAGTTTTTCCAGACCCCTCAAGGTTGATTGCCAAGCCAAAAACGAATGAGCCAAAGCGACTCCGACATTTCTTTTGGTGGTTTTGTCGGACATATCTCTTTGTAACCGAGAGACGGCTAATTTTTCAACAAATTGATTAAATAAGGCGTTTGCCACTCCCAAATTTCCTTCACTATTTTCAAAATCAATCGGGTTAACTTTTTGGGGCATGGTTGAAGAACCGACTTCATTTTTATTAACTGTTTGCAAAAAATAATTACCGCTGATATATCGCCAAAGATCCTGATCAAAACCCAACAAAACCTGATTTATTAGAAACAAGGACTGGAAAACTTTAAGGACCGAATCATAAGGTAAAATTTGGGTTGTTAATAAATTAGGCTTAAGCCCTAATCGCTCAATAAATTCTTGACTAAATTCGCGCCAGTTAAACTTGGGGTAAGCCGCCAGCTGGGCATTATAATTTCCGACGGCGCCGTTTAATTTCCCTTCAACCGGCAAACCGGCCAGATTTTGATATTCCTTAAAAAGTCTGACGCAAAAAACAATTAATTCTTTACCCATGGTCGTCGGGACCGCCGGCTGACCGTGAGTCCGGGCCAGCATCGACTCGGTCTTAAAATCCCCGGCCATTTGGGCAATTTTTAAAATTAACTTTTTAAGTTCCGGCAGCAAAATTTCTTTGCGCGCTTTTAAGAGACAAAGACCGTAAGCTAGATTATCCGTATCCTCAGAAGTTAGCCCAAAATGAACAAATCCAGATCCAGGTAAATTAACCGCCATCATTTTTCCCCGTAAAAAATATTCAACTGCTTTTGTATCATGATTAATCTTGACTTCAATTTCTTTAATCCGTAACAAATCTTGGTCGTTAAAACTATCCAGAAGCACCAATAACTTTTTTACTTGCGGCGGTGACAAAAACTTTCGCGGGCCTTTTTGAGAAAGAAAGATAAAATAATGAACTTCTATATATAAACGAAATTTAATCAGCGCCGCTTCAGAAAAATATAGCGCCAAGGGTTCAATTCTAGACCGGTAACGGCCATCCAGGGGAGAAATCGCCTTTAAAGTTAAGGTTTCATCCATTTTTTAAGGCAGGTTTAATTTTTAAGGCTGGTAAAAATTCCCCGAGCGGCAATTATTCCTGTCGCTGCCGCGCCGACAATGTTGCCGGAAACTCCGGCGCCGTCACCGGCCACAAACAAGCCTTTAATTTCCGTTTCCAAATTTTTGCTTACTTTCGGTCTGACGGAAAAAAATTTAACTTCAGGCGCGTAAAGCAAGGTTGAATCGCCCGCCAGTCCCGGTAACATTTCGTTCAATTTTTCCAGGCCCTCAATTAAATTGGTTACAATTCTATAAGGAAAGGCCATCCCTATATCACCGGGAGTGACATTTTTTAAAGTCGGATCAATATAGCTTTTAGAGAGCCGTTCCCAAGTACTTCGGCGATGACGTTTAAAATCGGTGTATCTTTGCAAAATCGGTTTACCGCCGCCGATGGTGGCCGCCAACTTACAAATACTCTCACCATAGGCAATGGTATCGGTGACCGGTTCCGATAAAGAGACTTTGTCTAATAAAGCAAAATTAGCATTGGTTGATTGTTTATCGTGATAAGCGTGGCCATTAACACAAACAAACTCTTTCCCAGAGGTATCCCCATAATGCTCTTCACTAACATAACCGGTCGGATTGGTGCAAAAAGTTCTTAATTCATCATCAAAACTAGCCGAATGTAAATAAAAGGTCGGGTCATAAATCGTGGCGCAAATCTCTTTCAATACTTCTGCCGGAACTTCCACCCTTACGCCAACCTCAATCGCTTTTTGCTCCAAAGCAGCGCCTGCTTTCCCCAATTCTTTTGAGAGCCAACTATTTCCCGACCTGCCTGGTGCCAAAAGCACATTTTTAGCCAACACTTCTCCTTTTTTAGTTTGTAGGCCTTTTATTTTTTTATCTTTAATAATCAACCCGGTTACTTCGCTATCAGTTTCAATGACCACCCCGTGATCTTTGAGAAACTTTTCCATTCCACGAATATAGCCGGGTAATTTATCCGAGCCTAAGTGTTTTTGCTTAATTATCTGTAAGTCAAAACCCAATTGTTTAGTTTTTTGGCGATATTTTTCGGCCAAAGACAAGTCTAAAAATTCGGTCAAATCGGTTTTACCTAACCGCGGAGTAAAGTTTAATTTTCCGTCGGAAAAAAGTCCTGCTCCGCCAATTCCCCAAAGGACGTCAGTTGGCACTCTTGTAAAAGAGTTTTTACCTTTATCTATGAGAAGAATTTTCTTGAATTGTTTTTGAAGCTTGCAAGCGGCAAAAAGACCGGCCGGACCGGCGCCGACAATAATAACTTCGTATCTTTTTTTCATTGAAAAACCTCCTGTAACGGAGGTGTTACAAATAATTGTAATCGTATTTTAGTCAGAATGTAAAGTAGCAAATTTGATATTTTTAATTAATTTCCTTGTTGACATTTCCGAAATTTTTTAATAAAACTGAATTATCAGCAAAAATATTCTCTAATTGCCACATTCATGTAAACTGAACGTGGCTGCGCCAAGCTGAGCTTGGCTTGCCGGAGAAAAAAGTTTTAATAAAATGGCAAAATTTAAGTTCGTAAGCCCTATTGTTTGTATTAATAAACAGGGGCTTTTTTTGTCTTCCTTTTTCTTTCTTTTCGTTTTAACTCTCAAGAATAATAGCTTTCTTATGAGAGTAACCTAATTTTTTTGCTCTTTAACCCAACTAATTTTAGCACTCGCCCTCCGAATCGGAGGGCTCGTGCTGCAATTTTGATGGGTTAGCACCTTAACAACTGAAGGCTAAAAAATACACGGGATAGCTTTTTAGACAGTGGCAAGTAGCCCCGCCCACCGAATCGGCGGGCGGGATTGCTGGCTGCTGTCTATCAAACTAGTCCCCACTGATAGAAAATCTAAAGCAGAAAAAGAAACTTCAGTCATAAGGAAAACTGAAGTTTACGGGACAAACACACTCTAAGGAGGATTGAGATGTTACGCCTGAGACTGTTCGTTGCGCTACTGATCGCCATCAGCCTGTTGGTTGGGTGTGCCCCCAAGGCAACACCCACACCCGTTTCCACTCTCGTGCCCACCTTGGCACCGACGTTGGCACCAACCGCAGCACCGACTGTTCCCGCTCTAGCCACGACCAAGATGACCTATGAGCAGGCTCTTCAATTGGTCCGAACTAAATTCCCTGCCAATCGGTATATGACCAACGAGTTCTTGCCAAAAGAACCCGTCACTGGTCCTACCATCAGCGGCTACACTCAGGTTCGTAAGATCAAGGTGGGGATGCCGTGGATCATGAATGACGAAGAGGCGCCCTTCTATAACGCCCTCGCGTTAGGCTATTACATTGAAGAGGGCCTCGAAGTCGAACTTGTTCCTGGTGGCGCAGGGATCGACCATCTCAAGACATTGGGTGGTAAGGTCGTCGATTTCGCTGTCGTCGCCAGTGGCGGAGGCATCCCGCGAGCAGTCGTTTCCATCACACCTAATGACGTTGTTGCCATCGGCACTTTGCTCAAGGGCTGGCCTTACAGCTTCTTCACCATCAAGCCTGAGCTGCAGGACAGGAAGTTGACACCCAGCGACCTAGAAGGCAGAACCGTCGCCGTTCAATCCCCAACGGCCGGTGGCGACCTGTACCTGCTCATTATGCTCGACCGCTACGGCATTCCGCGCAACAAGGTAAGCGTGATCAGTGCTGGAAGCGATCTGAGCGTTCTGTTCGCCAACAAGGCTGATTTTTACAGTGCCTGGGTTAACAACCAGCCGCGGCAAGCCGAAGAAAACGGCTACAAGTGGAACGCTATCCGCTACCGCGAATGGATCAACGACCAATACGCCGATGTGCTTGTTGCACGCCGGGAAACCCTGCAGAGTTCTGAAGGCCAAGACATGACTCGCCGCTTTTTGCGCGCAACCTATCGCGGCCTCCGGTATCTGCTCGAGCACCCGGAAGAATCGGCTGACATCTCCGTCAAGTATGTAACCGGCGTCGGCGGCAAGCTGACCAAAGAACAAGCGCTTTGGCGCTTCAAGACACAGGCGGATCTGATCACCGGCAGCGGCGGTCTAATGAGCATGGACCCATTAACCTGGGACCAGCTCGTCAGTACCTTCGTCCAGTACGAGACTCTTCAGCTACCGAAGTGACCCCAAGGAGGGTTGCCATGTCCGTAATTGAACTTAGACAAGTGTCGAAGACTTTTTGTAACAACGGCGACACGGTTCATGCGCTGGGCGGCGTTGATCTTACCCTCGCCGAAGGAGAGCTCGTCGCGCTGATCGGCCCGTCCGGCTGCGGCAAGACGACCCTCCTTAGAATCGCTGCTGGACTAGAACAACCTACCGATGGCAATGTCGCCATCAACAACAGACCCCCGGCTAAGGCTTGCTGTGCACACCAAGTTGGTGTTGCGTTTCAACAACCGGCACTAGTTGACTCACTCACTGCTCTACAAAACGTCCAACTGACTCTTGATATCACTGGAGCCAGCAAAAACAGCTTCCTTCCCCGAGAGCTTCTGGAAAGATTCGGTCTTGGAGATTCCATGCATCGATACCCTCACCAGCTTTCAGGTGGAATGCTGCAGCGAGTCAATATCGCCTGTGCCATGGTTCACCATCCAGCCGTGCTCCTTCTCGACGAACCTTTCGGCGCCCTTGATGATATGAACAGAGAACATCTAGGTGAATGGCTAAGACAAGTGTTGGACAAAACGCGGCAGACCACTTTGTTTATCACCCACTCTCGCCCTGAAGCCGTTTACTTGGCCAAGCGCATCGTTGTCATGAGTCGCGGTAGAATTGCAGCCATCATCCCTGTCGATCTACCGGAACCAAGAACTAGACAACTCCGGACATCGGATGCATTTCTTCGCCTAGACGCGATCGTGAACAGAGCAGTCGAGGCCGTCAATGGAGGAGGTACCGACAAATGAACAAGCGGTTGGCTGTCGTGGTGATGGTCCTGTCGATTCCTGTTGTATGGTCAGTGGCTGTGAAAGCCTTAGGGCTTCCTTCTTTCATTTTGCCTCCCCCTGGCTTGGTCCTGACCGCCCTAAGAGATGAGAGCAGCTATCTCCTTCAACACACCCAGATCACCTTGAACGAGGCGTTGATGGGGTATCTTGTAGCTAATGCAATTTCGATCTCGCTGGCTCTCTCTTTCCTGTATTGCTCTCCGTTAGAAAACTTTGCCACTCCCTGGTTGATCTTTATCAGGAACATCCCATTCGTGACCGTCTCCAGCATCCTGGTAATCACGATGGGTGACTCGCCGGCATCGAAGTTGGTCATCGTAATCTTGATGACCTTCTACCCCATACTGGCCAACCTTTCAAAAGGGCTCAAGTCAGTAAAGCCGGTCCTCCTTGATCGCATGCAAGTGCTGCATGCCAGCCGGTGGCAAATATTCAGACATATCCGGTTGCCCAGTGCTCTACCATACTTTGTGGCGGCTCATGAAATCAGCTTCACTGGAAGCATCGTCGCCGCCATCGTGTCCGAGTACATGTTCTCCAGAAAGGGTCTTGGCTACGTGATTCTTTACAGCATGGCACAGTACCGGGCGGACATACTCTACGCAGCAACTTTGATTTGTTGCTCTCTGTCCATCGGTGCCTACCTAACTGTGAAGCTCATCGAGAGCCGAATCTTTGCCTGGAAACGTGATCTTAGAGATTAAAGAAAGGAAACTACATGGATCCCAAAGTTGCCAACTACCCTTATCTCGGACCCAAGGCACCCGTAGCCGATATCTGCGGCAGCGTGCTCTGGGGACTGCGCGTCGATCAGGTCAACGGAGATCGCAAGCAGCGTGGCTGGGGGCTGACATTCAGTGAAAGAGTTTCCACTCCCTACGGACTAGGGCCTCTCGTCAACCACTACAAGCTGCCCAGAGGTCGCGAGGCGATCTGGATTCCCTCGTATGGGGCCATTCGCGGCGAGGATCTGGATCCTTCGGATGTCCAGCATCGGCTCTTCTGGATCCTTATGCAGGCTGGTGTGAAGGTCTTGTTTGTGGGTGGAACGAGTGGAACCAACGACTGGCGCGGTTTGAGCACAGAAGAGTCAATCCGTCCAGGCGATTTTGTTCTGCCGTGGTCCTTCTATCGCGGACCAAACATGGCTGGCACCCTTCCTGACACTGGAATCGGTGGTGTCCTCCCTAACTTGGCACAGATGGCCAGTCCTTTCTGCCCCACTCTCAGTGACTGGCTAGCCAACTACGCCGAACAGACTGGACATTTCCGCCGAGTGCATCGGCCAAAAGACGTCCGTGTAATCCTCCGCAGTCCCACTGGCGGAACCTTCGAGTCTGAAGGAGAAACCGCTGCTTGGAGGGTTCTCACGAAAGTCATGTCCGAAACCGATAACCTCGTCTACGCCATGCTGCACGGCGATTGTGTCTCACCGATACTTTGTCGGCATCTGGGCATTCATGAGGCCTACTTCCACATCGCTGTCAACTGGGCAGAGGGCCACCCGGCAACAAGTACCGACCTCACCGAGACTCTTGACCAGATCTATGTTCACGACCTTCCGCAGATCATGCTTGATTTCGGAGCGCTCGTCCTTGAGACGATACCGATTCCCGGCCCCGAATGTCCGTGCATCACGCTGTTGAAGAAGAGGCCCGATGTCTATCAAGACGCAATGACCCAGCGCTAGCCTCTTGCGCAATTAGCCTTCAGTTGAATCTGTGGGAAGCAAAGACTAAACTACTTACAAGTAGCTAAAACTTTGCTTCTCACAGGAAAAAACTTTTTTATGAATAAATTAATAATTCCTGGTGAATTTTATCAATTAAAACTCCATAACCGAATTCCTCTTCTTCTGCCCAAACCCTCCTCGCGTCAAAAACAATTTGATTTGCATCTATATTAACCAGCGCCAATCCTGCCATTGCTTTCATCGGCCAACCACCGTTAGCAAAATAGACAATCGTCGGTTTTCTCTTATTAAAGAAAAAAGGTATCTTCACCATTTGAGGATTTCTATCGCCGTGAGAATCAATCCTAAAACTATTCCAAGGGCATTCTTGGTCATAAACAGAAGGCATACTCATCCCAAAGTCACCCATGTCACCAACGACATAAATATTACCATCTTGAGGATCAGTATAAGACTCTAGCTGTTCTTGAATAGCCGGAGACAATTGATTAAGTAATTCCGGCGGATAAGTAATGTAATTGGCATGAGCACGAGCCTCAGTCCCTTCAACTTCAGCTCCTGCTGGCAACCCGTAAGCCAAACAACCTACATTGAGTTCCAACTTTAAATGATTCTGCTGGGTAAATTCTCTTAAAACCAAAATTCCCTGAGTGGTAGCTACAGCAACATCAGCCCGAATTCTTCCCCCGGTTTCTATTTGAGTTTTTTCTTCCAAGGCGATTAACCCCCCGGCAATTGTTTCCCCGCTGGCAAGACAGTCCTCAACATTCCTTAGGTCATATCTAGATTCCGCTTCTAAAACTGGTTTTACGGTGGCAAATAAATGTTTTTGATACTCCCCTCTTATCTTCGGATCTTTTATATTTTCCGAACCCGGTGGAGCCAAATGAGCCAAGCGAGACATTACCAGAGCATGTTCATTGGTTGAGCCATGTTGAACTTTTAAAGAGAAATTATCTTCGGCCCAAGAAAAATTTAAATTTTCCCTACTCCCTAGAAGTTCTTGCGCTGTCCGTTCAACATCATCCGCAGACCAATCTCTTTGAGAAATTCTCTTGGCAATAAATAACTTCCTGGAAGAATTTTAGCCAGGCGGTCGGGAAGTTTTACAAAAAATTGGCCAGATCTTTCTCTTTGGCCTTCTGACCTCGCCGGATCATGAACTGTAATCCTTTCTTTACCATCACCAAAAACCGTCAACTGAGACCGGTTCAAAGGGTGAGAGGAAGAAACCTCTGCTCCAAAAAATTGTCTTAAATCTCCTTGTTCTTGAGTAGCAGTCATTTTTCTTTTTTATTTTCCAAAACAAAACCGCCTCGCGGTGGTTCAAAATAAATATTTGCTTTAAATAATCTGTCCCAATTTTTCACACTATACTCCAAAATAACAAAAAACACCTATTTGTCAACTAAGAAAAATTCTCTACTTAAAAGAATCTCTTCAGGTAATTCAACTAGCCAAAAAGTTGACTTAAAACTACCTTAAGAACATCTTTCAGTTCGGTTTCTTTGCAGAAAATAATTCTTCCCTTACAATCAGCTTTAAGACCAAATTGGGAAATCGCCTCTCTAAACCTTTGGTCAATCCCATTTTCAGAGATGACAATTAATCTTCTTTCTTTATTGGCCGGGATTTCAAAACCCTTTTGCTCCAACCCCGCCAACAGGTTTATTTGTTTGGCATATAGGGTTGCTTCCAAAAGAGTACCTGATCCGCCCTCGGGCATGACAATTGCCAGCGGCGATGAACTCATAAGAGAGGTTACTCTTTTAAAATAATCCCCCGCCAGTAAAAATTCTTTTCCTGTTCTGGGTACATTTTCGTCTTGGTTAATCTCCCATGTGCCAATTCCAACATCATTCAAGGAAAGTTTTTGACACTCACTGGCAATAAACGCCATTGAACCAGAGGTTCCTCCGTGTAAAATTGAAAGCCCGTTTTCTTTACAAAATTCTACAATTTTAGTCAATCGCCGACGCTCTGGCTCACTGGGGTCTACCTTCCCGCAAAAGATCACTACGTTTCTTTGTAGTGGACTAGCTTCGTAACTAACTAAACATTCTTTACCGCTCATTGTTTTTCTTCAAGCCTTTAACAATCAACCTCGCCGCTTGCCTCATGGAGAGATTTTCATTTCGGTAAATAGCGCTGCCGACAATGGCATGCCAACGATTCCCGGCAACCTTACCCATCTCGGAAACTTCTCCTCCTTGAGTGATAAATCCGGGGGCATAAAGACAAAAGTTATCCTTACCCAAAGCTTCGTCAAACATAATTTTATATTTTAAAACCGCTTCAGGCTGATTGCCGGGAACAACAAAATCTTTTACTCCCAGGTCAAGGGCAATCCTGAACATTTTTTGGATACTCTCACGGTCAATAAACCCTCCTTCTTCTTTAAGAAACCCCTGTTGGGTCATGTGAGCCCCAACAAGTACATGAAGGCCTTGCTCAAAACAGCTTCTTATCCAGGCTTTTTCTGTCTCGATCCCCCCAAAGGGAAAAAGAATCGCCGCCTCAACCCCCGCCTCTCCTAGAGCAACCGCAAATTTTCCTCCCATATCAGGAATATCCGATCCTCCTTTTTGATGGTCATAAATCAAGGGCAAAGAAGTGTACTTTTTAGCCGTCTTTACAACTAAAGGTAAACCATAGCGAATAGCCAGTTCAAGTCCAATTTTATAACCCCCGATTCCTTCAATATCGCCGGTATCTTTAACTAGTTTTTCAAAAAGTTCAAGACTCGGAACATCACAGGCAATAATGACACTTTTATTGCTTTTAATTAAGGGTTTCTGAAGATTTTTTTGTTTACCTCTGATGTTAGTAAGCTGGGTATAAGATAAACACTCCTCCTGCATCTTTCGAGAAATTCGTCCTTCTTTAAAAAGGATTTCAAAGATTTCACTGACTCCTAAAACTGAATGGCAGTGAAATCCTTTTGATTCTAGAAATTCCTTGCCGCCCTGTTCCCGATCTACAAAAACCAAAATGTCTTTAACCTTAAGACTGACGGCATCCAAAATTTCTGCTGCTTCAATTTTACTTTTGGCTGTCGTTACCAAATCATCAACCAGAAGCGCCCGGTCATTTTTCTGGTAATTTCCTTCAAGTCTCCTGCCGGTTCCATAATCTTTTACTTCTTTCCTAAAATAAACCATGGGTTTATTCAATTTTTGGGCCATAAGATTGGCGATGGGCAAGGCCGTATAGGGAATACCGGCAATAAGATCAAACGCAATTTTATCCTCCTTGAGTTTTTTAACCGTAAGATCAACTACAGCCTCCAAAACTTTCGGATAGGAGACAAGTACCCGAAGATCAATATAATAGGGAGATCGCAATCCCGAAACCATCAGGAAGCTACCAAACTTAAAAACACCAATTTTATACAGATCTAGGACTAATTTATTAGTTATCATCGTTAAAAAGACGCCACACAGCTATGGCTCCCCTCCATTTTACAATTATTTTAAAAAAATTAGTTTGATTCATTATTCCCTAAACAAGAACTAAAAGGGCCAGTGCCGGAAAACCGGACCATCTTGGCAAACGAGTTTTCCTTGATAAGAACAGGAACCACAAACTCCTATTCCACATTTAATAATGGTCTCCAGGCTTATCTGGAAATTAACTTTAAAATTATGGCAAATTTCTACCACCTTAGCTAACATTGGCATCGGGCCACAAGCGTAAACACAATCTACCTTTTTTTCGCTTAGTATTTTGTAAAGTAGATTGGGGGCAAGTCCATTTTCCCCTCTACTGCCGTCTTCGGTCGCAACCTGGACTTTAATTCTTAGCCTATTAAATTTCTCCTCAAATAATAGTTCGTTTTTACTTTTAGCTCCAATAATCATCGTCATCTTGTGGCCTTTTAGTGATTTTTTGGCCAAAAAATACAAAGGAGCCACCCCGTAACCTCCACCAATCAAAAGATGTTCCTCCCCCTCAAGCTTGAAAACTCCCTTGCCAAAAGGCCCTCTAAACCAAATTCTGTCTCCTTCCTTGAGATTATGTAACGCTTGCGTAAATTTCCCTACCTTTGCAACGGTGAACGCTAGCGGAGAATCGTCAACAACAGCAAAAGGCCTTTCGGCTAATCTAGGCAACCACACCAAAATAAATTGGCCTGGTTTAGATTTAATTTCGGTCTTAGAAACAAAGGTTTTAACCTTATAATTCTCATTAATTATTCTGTTAATTATTATTGGCTTAGGCAAATTAGTTTTCATGGGCCGAGCTCCGGATCTCCTCAAGGTTTTTAAAATGATGGGCTCCCATAAATCTCAAAATCTCTTGGTTTATTTTTCCAAAAACTCTAATCCCTCGGTAATAAACGGCTGACCCGACACCAACAGCAGTGGCTCCGGCCATAATCATTTCCACGGCATCCCTCCCGTAGGTTACTCCCCCAATACCAATAATAGGAATCTTTACACTTGAAGCAATTTCATAAACACAACGGATCGCAATTGGTCTGATCGCCGGTCCTGAAATTCCCCCAAACTTATTTGTTAACATCGGCTTTCCTGATTCAACGTCTATCAACATTCCTGTCGGCGTGTTAATTGCAGAAATAGCATTGGCCCCGCCGTCTTCTGCTGCCCTAGCAATAATTTTAATATCGGTCACGTTCGGCGAGAGCTTAACAATAATTGGAATCTTTGTAACTTTCTTGACTGACCGGGTAATCTCTTGAGTATCTTTGGCATCAGTGGCGAAAGCTCGACCAAATTCACATTCGGTATTGGGGCAAGAAAGATTTACTTCCAAAAAATCAGGACAGGCAAGTGAAAGTCTCCCGGCTACTTGAATAAATTCTTTTTTGGTTGCCCCAAAAAAACTGGCGATGATTATCGTTCCGTCCAAAAGTTTTTTTAATCTTTTAATTTCCTCGATTTCCTGATCTACGCCGGGATTGGTCAAACCAACGGCATTAATCAGACCATTCTCCCACGCAAGAACAGTTGGATTCTCATGACCTACTCGGGGAACCAGCCCGCAACTTTTGGTGGTGACTGCTCCCAAACCGCTTCTGGCCACTCGGGCCAACAGTTCAGCTTCTGTCCCTAAAACACCCGAAGTTAAGATCAAAGGACTTTTAAAAATCTTTCCGCAAATTTTAGTGGTTAAACTTACCATTTTTAAAAACCTCTCTTCTTTGAAAAACTACTCTTTTTAATCTCCCTTGAACTTTAAATCCGGCAAAGGGTGTCCAACCGCATTTAGTGTAAAGGTTTTCATTCTTGATCTCCCATTTTTCGTTCAAGTCCACTTCAATAAAGGTGTTTTTTGAGGGTTCAATGGCAAAAATTTTCCTTGGGTTTTCGTAAAGAAGTTTCTCAATCAGGTTTAAACTAATTCTTTTCTGGCTAACTGCGGTCAGTAAAAGTGGCAAGGCCGTTTCCAGTCCCGGGACACCATTAGGCGGATTAGCTGATTTTTTTTCTTCAAGCGTATGTGGAGCGTGGTCGGTGGCAATAATATCAATCAATCCCTCATTAAGGACCTGCCATAAAGCTTTGTTATCTTCTTTGGTCCTCAAGGGAGGCCTCATCATCCCCAATGGCCCAAGTTCTTTCTCATTGCTTTTATTTAAAAAAAGATGATGAGGAGTAACTTCGCAAGTAATCTTGTAACCTTTCTTCTTTGCCCATCTAACAATTTCTAACTCTGAAGCCTGAGTAATATGACAAAGGTGAAGCCGCTTTTGGTAAACTTGGGCCAAAAGAATCGCTTTTAAAATCGTTGCGTCTTCAGCATGGACTAAAATGGGAAGTCTTTTAGGCCAAAGCCTGAAATGGTTTTCAAGAATATTTAAACTTTCTATTAAAAGTGGTCCGGTAGTGTGGTCCATATAAATCTTAAGTCCCTTCACAAGATTTTTTACTTTGGAAGATTCGGAAAGATTATTTTGGTCTGCACCAAAGTAAAAATAAATGCGACACAAAGCATTTTTCTTGGCGGAATTAATCTTTTGTCTTAAGGCAGAAAGGGTAATTGTTGGCTGGGGATTGTTGGGCATGTCCAAAACAGTGGTAAAACCACCGGCAATTGCGGCCCGGCTGCCGGTAAAATAATCTTCTTTCTGGGTTCCCCCAGGATCCCGAAAATGCACGTGGGTATCTATTAAGCCTGGCATTTTAAGAAACTTTTTTCCCATAAATAAAAAACCACCTCATCGGTGGTTTATTTTTTGGCAGAAATTTGCCAGTTTTATTAAAAATCCCAGAATCTTCACTCTGGGGTCTAACGATAACAAGAAAAAGAATCTCTTGTCAAGGGTCAACCGAGGCGAATTTAGTTAATTTCTCTCGCAATTTCATAAGCGATTTTTCTTCAAAGACCGAGCAACTCATAATGTCTTTTTTGGTTGAGGCTAGTTGCTCTTTAACTTGTTTTATTTTCTCTTTGGATACCAAATCGGATTTAGTCAAAAGAATAATTTCCGGTTTTTCCAATAACTCTTTTTCATATTCTCCCAATTCATTTCTTATCGTTTGGTAATCTTTCAGGGAATTTACCGATTCTAAGCTTAGACAATGGACTAACACCTTGGTTCTTTTAACGTGTTTTAGAAATTTAAAACCCAAGCCCTTGCCTTTAGAGGCGCCAGCAATTAAACCAGGCAAATCGGCAATGATCAAGCTATCCATCACACCCAAGTTTGGTTCTAAAGTCGTAAACGGATAAGCCGCCACTCTGGCCTGGGCGCGCGTTAACATATTCAATAAACTTGACTTGCCGGCATTCGGCAAACCGATAAAACCAATATCTGCAATCAATCTTAATTCTAAAAATAATTTTCTTTTTTTGCCGAGAGTTCCTTTTTCGGCAAAACGGGGGGTTTGGTTGGTGGCGGAACGGAATTCCCAATTTCCCCTTCCCCCTTCCCCACACTTGGCCATTAATATTCTTTTACCAACTTCATTAATTTCCCACGTTTCGTTGGATTCTAAGTCTTTGATAAAAGTTCCCGTGGGTAAAGGAATTACCATCTCTTTTCCTCCCCTGCCGGATTTTTTATCTTTACTGCCGGGCCGGCCGTTTTCGGCGCTAAATTGTTTTTGGTAGCGGAATTTTCTCAAGGCGCCTAAATCACTCGTGCCTTCAAAATAAAAATCTCCACCCCGGCCACCGTTACCGCCGTCCGGTCCGCCGAAAGGCACATATTTTTCGCGGTGATAGGAAATATTACCGTCACCACCGTCGCCCGCTTTTATTTCAATTTCAACTTCGTCAATTAACATAAATTTAGATTAAAAATTTAAAAATTAAGCTTACTTAGTTTTTGATTATATCTCTTTAAAACCCAACTCGTGCAATCATCCGGATGGAAAAAGGCTCGATATTGTTCCGTCTTTTCGCTTGTTTTCCTCGATCTCATATAAGAAAGTTGAATTTTATAAACAACTTTTTCTAAAAAATTAAGAAAGATATTAAGATATCGAGACATCACGATACTAAGCGATTTTTGTTTTTTTATCTTGATATCTTTGTATCTTAATATCTTAGTATCTAAAAAATTTGGTAAGAATTTACTTACCCATCGATTCTCCCAAAGAAATTTTTGATATGTGCTATTTCTTTCCCACAATAACTTTACCTGACAGACTTCATGGGCGATATATATATTCCTTTGCTTTCTGGGCATTTCCAAATGGTCTTCGTCTAAAAAAATATTTAAACAAATTTTGTTCCGCCAGCTGGCGGATTTGTCTTGCGGTCTTCGTCTGACACCCGTAAGCTCGGTTAATAAAATCAAAAAAAATCTCGTTAACCAAAGGCGATTTCTGGTGGTCACAATAAGCAAATCAACATCGTCACCTTCGTCGGCATTTTCCATCGCTAATGCTCCTGTAATCCCGATTATTTTAACCCAAGGAATCAATTTAAACCAATCTGCAACCCTACCGGCAATTTTTTCTTTATCCTCGCTCCCCAATTTCCGTTTTTCTCTTAATTTAACCGTTTTTTCTCGTCCTTTTAGAAAATAAAAACCCTTATTCGTGTTAATTCGTTCATCATTCGCGACAATTCGTGATAAAGCCTTCCTAAAGTAAGAGTAACTTAGGGCTTCATCAGTGATAAGAAATCTGTACAACTCCTGAGACACTAAAGGATAATCAAAAATATCAGCGTAAATTAATGTTTGTAGAATTGCTTTTTGAAGAAGCTCCACCTTTTCAATTTAAAATTTAAAATTATTTGGCTCCGTATTGGGTAAGAATTTGGGCAATACCGCGAGCCGCCGTCGCCAACGCGGCTTTTATGTCACCGCCTTTATTAACAGAATTAACGGCATCTTCATAATATTTTATGATTTTGTCGTTCAAGCCGTTATCAAAAGTCCGAGAACACAAATACCAACTCTTAGCTTTGCTTGCCTGGTCGATAAAAACACCGACATAAGGTTCCTTCCTTAAAAGATCCGCCATGTCAGTTCTTGAATAAGGTTCGCCGAATAACCGCTTACTACTTTGAATTTGGTAAAGTTTTTGCATGGTTTCTTTTGTAGAAAGAAATTTTAAAAATTCCCAAGATTCCTCTTGATGAGTAGATTTTTTGGCGACTCCCTCGACCCAATAGGTTGCCCAGCCGATACCAGTCCCGGGCAACTGAGGAACAGGAATAACGCCAAATTTTAAACTTGGGTTGAGAGCTTTAATCTCAAAGATTCGCCAAGAAGGAGCAAAATACATCGCCAGTCTGCCAATGGCAAAATAATAAGTCGAAGCAGGTAAATTTTCGTCCCAAATATTATCTGAACGGGAAAAAATCGTGTAAAAAGTTAGGGCATCTTCGGCTAAATTGTTGGTTGGATTACTTAAGTCAGCTCCGTTTTGCAGTAAAAGTAAGGCTAAAATATCGCTCCAGTGATCAACATTTTTGGTCACTCCCATCGCCGCTCCAGCTGTCTGAATTTTACCCGTGTTGTCTTTAACGGTTAATTCCAAAGCTAGCTTGCGGAATTCATCCCAAGTTTTCGGAGGAGTCTTCCCAGCGGTCGCAAAAATATCTTCGTTATAGAAAAGGGCTAAATTATCAATCTCCAAGGGAATGCCATAATAACTGTTGCCTACTCTTAGGTCTGTTCTCACTACCGGATAAAAAATTCTTTCAAAAGTTCCGGCATCCATAACCGTTGCGGGAACCGGAGCAAGATCATTTTTTAACATCGCTGTCCAGGTATTATGAAAGCGAAAAATATCCGGACCTTCACCTCTGGCTAAGGCTGACTGCAACCTCTCTCGATAATCTCTTTGTGATTGAAAGACATAGTTGATCTTGATCTTTGGATGAGTTTTCTGATAATCGGCAACTATCTCATTAATAATTACCTCTGGTTCCCAAAGACCCCAATAAATTAAGGTCGTCTCTTTTGCTTTAACGGGCTGTTTATTTGAAGAACGACCACTGATAAAAAAAATCGCCAAACCGCCCAGCAACAAAACTGCCGCCACTAAAAGAAAAATCATTTTTAATTTACCCCGTCCCTCCGAAGGAGGTAAATCCGACAAAACCGTTGCCTCTGCCACCGGCGACGGCGGGAAACCGGTTTCAATCGGCGGTGGTGTAGCCGTAAAAATGTTTGTGGGCGGGGTTGGCGGAGAATCGACGGCCTCTGCCGCTGGCGACGGCTCATTAGTCGAATCGATCTTGGCAAAAAAATCACTTCCAATTTTACCGGCCGGATTTTGATTGTCTTCCATACACTAGTATCATACAAGAAAAATCAAAGACTGCCAACTTCAATGACTTTTGTAAATATTTCGGATTTAAGATGAAGCTCCTGAAAATTCGTACGCAGAGGATCTTCTCCCCCCGCTTTGTCGGGAGCAAAATCCCTCCGAAGCGGAAAGTTCTTCGCGCTTATCCTCAAATTTACACTTGAGGTTTTCCGCGAAGGGGGATAAAATATGCCCAATTCATAAAAATGATGGACAAAATTTACAATCACCAAGAGTTTGAGGAGAAAATTTATTCCCTTTGGGAAAATGGCGGTTGGTTTACTCCCAAAATCAATAAAAACAAAAAACCTTTTACTATTTTACTGCCACTGCCCAATGCCAACGACTCAATGCACATGGGGCATGCCTTATTCACAATTGAAGATATTATGATCCGATATCATCGGATGCTAGGAGAGCCAACTTTATGGCTGCCCGGCGGTGACCATGCCGGGATTGAAACTCAATATGTTTTTGAAAAACAACTGGCCAAAACTGGTAAAAGTCGGTTCGACTATGACCGAAAAACTCTCTATCAAATGATTGTTGATTTTACGGAAAAAAACAAAAACCTCAATAAAGACCAGATGAAAAAGCTGGGTTTTTCCTTAGACTGGACTCGGTATCATTACAGCCTAGAGCCGAAAATTATCGAAATGGTTTTGACAACTTTCCGTAAACTTCATCAGGATGGATTAATTTATCGGGGCGAAAGAATTATTAACTATTGTCCAAATTGCGGGACCGCTTTTTCCGACCTCGAAGTCGATTATGAAGAAAAAGACGAGTTTCTATATTATTTAGACTATGGCCTGATTAAAATTGCTACCACTAGACCAGAAACCATTTTTGCCGACGTAGCGGTAGCCGTTAATTCTAAAGATAAAAAATACCAAAAACTGATTGGCCAGAAAGCCACGATACCCCTGATCAAAAAGAAAATCCCAATTATTGCCAGTCCACTCATCGATATCAACTTTGGCACTGGCGCTCTTAAAGTCACTCCGGCTCATGATGCAATCGATTTTGAAATCGGTCAAAAAAACAATCTGCCCATTATCAGCGTAATTAATAAAAACGGCAAGATGATTAATCTACCGGGAAAATATCTGGGTCTGTCCGTTAACCAAGCCCGCCAAGAAGTGATTAAAGATTTGCAAATAGGCAAAAACCTAATCAGGACTGAACCGTTAAAACACAATGTGGGTGTTTGTTATCGTTGTCATCGGACGATAGAACCCCTGATTATGCCGCAGTGGTTTGTTAAAATTGCGCCCTTGGCCAAACCGGCTTTGGAGGCAGTCAAAAAAGGAAAAACTAAAATCGTTCCCCAAAAACGTTTTGAAAAAATGTATCTAGATTGGTTGACCAACATTTATGACTGGAATATCAGCCGACAAATCGTTTGGGGGCCAAGAATTCCGATTTGGTATTGCTTAGATTGTAATCCGGACATTCTAATCAACTTTATTGATAAAAATGGTGAAAAAATCTCCGGAACTTATCGAAGTCTTAAAAAGAAATACAGCCTAATGGAAATTAAAAACGGATTACAAACTTTAGTGGCTGATAAAAATCCTATTTATTCCTTAAACGACAAAAGTTGTCAGAAATGTAGCGGGAAAAACATCTTACAAGAAACGGACACTTTTGATACTTGGTTTTTGTCTGGCCAGTGGCCCCTCACTACGCTCGGTTATCCCGATAGTCATGACTTTAAGTATTTTTACCCAACCTCAGTTTTGGATACCCTGTGGGATATTCTATTTTTTTGGGTTGTCCGGATGATGATGTTTGGTCTTTATTTAACCGGTAAACCGCCTTTCAAAGTGGTCCACCTTCATTGTCGGGTAACTGACAAAAAAGGCCAGAAAATGAGTAAAAGTAAAAGTAATGTAATTGACCCAATTCCCATGGTTGAAAAATATGGCGCCGACGCTTTACGCATGGCTTTGGTTTTCGGCACCGCGCCTGCTTCCGACATGGTCGTTACTGAAGAAAAAATAAAATCGATGCGCAATTTTGCCAATAAGGTTTGGAACATCGGTCGATTTATTTTGGGCAATCTTGAAGAAAAAGGCTATCAAAAATTCACTGACTTGCCTGAGTATCCTACGGATATACCTAATTTAAAGGATGAGGACCTAAAAATCATTAACGACCTTAATCTAACTATCAAGGACGTTACTAAATCAATTGAACAATACCATTTTGGTTTAGCTTCTGAAAAAATTTATGAATTCCTTTGGCACCGCTTTGCTGATGAATATCTGGAATATTCAAAGGAAAGAATCAGATCCAACGACAAAGTTGTGTTTAGTATCCTTCGCCACGTTTATTTAAACTGTCTCAAGCTCCTTCATCCTTTTATGCCTTTTATTACTGAAGCCATCTGGGAATTATTTCCCAGAAAATTTAACCAACTTTTAATTGTCTCCTCTTGGCCGAATTCTAATGAAAACTGATCGTCTAAAATTCTTCCTAAGTATTTTCTTGTTTCTCACCACTTTCCTTCTCGTGCAGTTAGAGAACCAAAAGCGTGAACAGAAAATTCTCGGTTTAGAGACAAGATTAAAGGCTGACCAGGAAATAATTACGGCCTGGGAACAAATTTTAGATGAACGGCCTGATTATCGAGACGGATGGATTCGGTTGACCATCGCCTATTATCAAACTGGTAATCTTGATAAAGCTCAAGAAACCTTGAAAAAAGCCAAGGAACTGGACCCCACCAATGAGATTGTCCTTAATTTGGAAAAATTATTAACCCGTTAAGAAGTTTTCTTCTGTTCTTGCTTGGGCTTGGTTTCTTCCTTAGGAGCTTCTGTTTTTATTTCCCCCGTTGGGGCAATCCCTTCACCGCCGGCGGCAGTTTCTCCCGAAGGAGCCGGCTCAGTTGGTGGCGGAGCCACGACCTCTTCTTTCGCCAGAGGCTCAATCTTGGCTACAATCTGACTTTCATTAATTTTCAGTTCCACTTTCTTCCGGTCGACTTTTAAATCTTTAACCAAAATAGCATCACCAACTTTCTCTAATTTAGAAACGTCAACTTGGAAGTGCTCAGGTAAATCAGTGGGTAAAGCTTCTACCTCAATTTCCGGCAAAACCTTGACTAAAATTCCTGTCTTTTGAGTGTCCGCCGGTGAAGAACCAATTAACTCAACCGGGATAGAGGCTTTAATTTTTTCGGTAAGAATGATTTGCCGCAAATCCACATGCAAAAAACTCCCTTTTACGGGATCAACCTGGACATTTTGAACCATAATCGGACGGGTCTGCTTCTCGCCCTCGACCGTTAAATCCACTAAACCGGTCTCCCCGACCTCGGCATAAACTTTGCCAAACTCTTTTTCTTTTAATTGAACAGCCAAAGATTTAGTTTCTTTGCCAAAAATATTCCCAGGAATAAGCCCTTCTTTTCGCAGAGTCTTTACTTTTCGGCCCAAAACTTCTCTTTTTTGAGCCGTCAATTTCTGATGATCCATAACGGAAGAATTCTAACAGACCTATCGGCCGAAATCAACACGAATCAGTTTGTCCTGATCTAGGCTATCGTTAACCAAGATCCTATTCTCAGAAAAAGTCCCTTTTGGTAAGATCCTCAAGGGTTTAAGGGGGTCGGAAAAATTTAAATTAAAACTATAAAGCGTCTCGTTAGCACCCGGCTGTTTAGTAACCAATAAAGTATAGGTAAATTCTTTTTTTAAATCTGCCGATCCGGGCAAAAAGTAATTTACTTCCACTGTTCTTTGGCTTTTAACAGGAACTTCTAGCAGAAAACCTACTACTAACCAAGTTCTATCCCGGTATATGTCTATTTTTGTCGGCGGAATCTGGACCCAGTAACTTGGATCACTGGCGTCATTCAGCATGATGTTTTCAAAGTTGGCCAAAGCGGGCAAATAGAGTCTGACGTACGCCTTATATTGACCGCCTGGCCAACTTTCTGACAAACTCAAGTTTTGATAGGTTACCTTAAGTTTTTCCTTGATGCTACCCTGAGTGTTTAAAGTTACTTGATGATTAATTAAACGGCGAAGGAAATAATTAGTTCTGTTTGCCCCTAAATTGGCCTCGTTGATAAATAAGTAATCCGGCAAACAATTTTCGGAAATTTTTTGACAAGCTAAATTTGGCTGAATTGCTCCATCCCAATTAAACAAACGGGTTAATTCTTTTATTCTAGGCTCATGAAAATAAAGCAATAAATCCTTCTGGGCTAAGGAAAAATGAATAATTTCCCCAAGTTTAAGGAAAAAAAGATCTGGTTGTTTTTTAACCTCTTCAAATAAAGCTTTTGCACAAAGAGCAAAATAATCGAATTTCTGCTCGGCGCCCGGAAAAGGGCCAGACTCGGAAAAATAAACCGCCCTATCAAAAAAATTTTGTTGGTTTATCTTTTCTTTATAATCTTCTAAGAATATCTCTCCGACCTCAGCTAATACTTTTCTGGCAATATTTAAATCAACCGCAAAAACTCCGTCCACTACCCGCCCGGTTTCCTTTTCAAAAAACCATTCTATTTTCTGAGCCGAGATTTGGTAATCCGGATCCCAATTGGCGTCCCGCAAATACCACCTAACTATTCCCAAATAATTTTTGAGTTTCTCCGGCGGTTCAACCTGCCCATAAAGTTTTTCGTCTATTAAAGCGGTATTCTTAATTTCAATATCGATCAATCTTCCTTTTTCAAAGACTAAAAGACCATAACCTCCCAAGAGACCGCCTGTCGGTCGTAATTCGAAATTATTCTGTAAAAGTAACAAATAGTATTTTTTGTCCTTTAAACCAAACATCTCCGGCAGCAAAGGTAAGATCATTTTTGCCTGGTAAATTTCTTTTCTTAGATCGGCTAAATAATTTCCTGGTGGAACCAAATTTTCGGCTAAACTAAATTTTTTAATCAGGAAACCGTCTGAATGAATTTTATCCACTAAAACCGAGGCTAAAGAAATCTCTGTGTACACCTTTTCTAAAAGATTGTTCATTTGAGGAAGATCAGTTTCTAGGGTTGACTTTTCCCCTTTTAAAATGGCAGCAAAATTCGGCAAAAACAAATCTTTTAATGACAAAACTCCCTCCGCGCTGTTTAAAAGTTTTTCCCATACAGAAAGGAGTGACCCAAACTGGTTTAAATCGTCTTCAAAACCGAAAACCTCATAAAAAGGACTCCCCATTTCAAACATTCTCTCGGCAAAATATACTTTTTGACTTGCGCCAACCACCTTATTTTTTGCGACCGTAAAATTTAATTCTTTAAAAGCTTTTTGCGCCGCTAAAGTTTCCCCTTTAGCTAAAATTAAAATCCTCAAAAAAACAACCACCGGTAAAATAAAAAAGAAGGTGACTAAAAAACAAAAGATTCCTAAACCTAAAACCAGCCTTTTTTTGTTGCTTATTATCCGAGGAAAACTAATTCTCTTTCGACCGGTTTCACTTATTGAAAATAAATTTTTTGGGTTTTTGAACCAGTTGATTGTTTCCTCGACCCCAAAAGTCAAACTTACCTCTGGTTTCCAATCTAATTTATGGTCTTTTTCTTTTAAGCTCTCTTCTTGGGATAAATTTTTAACAATCTCTTTAAATTCAACATTAATTACCCTCTCCGCTTTCTTTTGGACTTCGCTCACTAAAGAAACTAAGGAAATTTTTTCGCCACGCAAATCAATCATTTTTTCTGAAGTTTCCGGACTAAGTATTGACCAGATCAGTCCTTTAGTTAAATCAGAAATATATATCAAGTGGATTTCCAAGTCCTTTTCGACTATCAGCTTGACTTTCTTATTTAAAACAACCTCGCTAATTAATTTAGAAACCTCGCCTCGAAAAATTCTTGGTCCATATACTTCTTGGAATAAACAAACTCTTCCGTCAATTTTACGGTCGATTATTTCTTTTAAAATTTGTTCGCTGGTTGAAAAATCACCCTGCCAAAGAAATAAAAATTTAATTTTTTTTTCCTGGGAGATCCTAAAAAAGTCCGGTAAATATTTTTTTCTTTTATCCGCTAAATAAAAAATGTAATTCAAAGTATTCAAATCCTGGATTTGGTTGATTTTATCCAAAGATTTAAAGTTTACTTTATTAAGCAGATGGTCAACAAAGTCATTTTTTTTGTCTCCTAAATAAAAAATCTGACAACCTAAAGTCAAAAGTGAATCAACGAGATGAGAAGCAAAACCTCCAAGTTCATTAACAATTAAAACTTTTGAAGAATATGAAACAAAATTTGGGACAATCTCGTCTTCTTTGGGCATTAACCAAATTTTAGTGGATTGGGTAATTTTAGGCAAGCGAAGAATTAACTAAAAAGTCGGCCTGTTGATTTTGTTCACGAGGAATTAAATGATAAGAAATTTTTCCCCCAACCTCTTGCTCTAATTTTTTGATTTCAATAATTAAATTTTTTAAATTATGGTCTTTAATTTTATAACGATCATTTAATTGATTTACGACCAACTGGGAGTCAGAAAAAAAATTTGCTTCTTCAACAAAAAAATTTTTTAAAAATTTCATCGCCTCTATTATCGCTGAATATTCTGCCACATTATTAGTGGCTCTGCCAATTTGTTTCCCCAGCTTTTTCACAAGTTTTCCTGTAACCTCATCAACAACAATAAAACCGATGGCCGCCGGACCAGGATTTCCCCTTGCGCCACCGTCGGTAAATATTTTCAGTTTCACGTTGTCCCTCTAGAAAAAAATAATTAATTTTAAAACTTGATTTTTTATTTTACCAGAAAAATTATTACTTAAAAAGTTATCAACGTTTTTTTTGGAAGTAACTAACACCGATAACTATTCCTAATAATAAAAGGTTTTGTTGTAAGGTCAACCAGTAATGGTCAAACAAACCTGTCAGTGTTATCACCACAGTAACCATCAAGAATTTAATATTCCTCGTTTTCAATGAAGCTCCCTCGGGCTTACGCTCGGGGTATCTTCTTCCCTCGCTTCGGGGGGTACTATATAGTACCCCCCTTCGTCGGGAGCGGAATTCCTCCGAAGCCAAGTACCGGACGGTACCTGGCGAAGCGGAAAATTCTTCGCGGTCATCCACAAGCTTACGCTTGAGGTTTTCCGCGAAGGGGGATAAAAATCTAAATAATTTTATAATTAAAATTAGAAATAAAGTTAGACCGATTAGGCCAGTTTCCGCAATCAACAACAAAAAAATATTGTGGACTGGCTGTAACCAATATACTTGGCCAAAATTTTTTTGGTTTGCCATAACAGGAATAAAATTATTTAGACCAATGCCAACAATAGGCGACCGCAAAAATAACTTAATGGCAACCTCATTTAATTCGACCCTTTGAAAATAACTTTCTTCAAAAGAAGAATTATTAACCAGCAGAACTGAGAAAAAAATAATAAATACTAAGCCAACAGCCAAGACAATTTTTCTATCACTTTTAATTTTAATAACTTTAGAAAAATAGTAGGGGACTAAAATAAAAATAGAAACCAAAACTACACGCGAAAAACTTAAAAATATGGTTATTGTTCCTAATACCAAGGCAGCAACATCTATGCCGGTAAACTTTCTTTTAACAAGGATTATTATCAGACAGACAAGCATAAATCCGGCCAAGGAATTCGGATGAGAAAAGGTGGCATATGGTCGTAAGAATAAGCGTCCCAAAAACTCTCCTTTAGCAATCATCGGGGTCATTAAGGAAAATGATCTTTCGCCTAAAAACCAGAAAAGACCACCTAAGGAACCTTGCTTCATAAATTGACAAAGGCTGATTATTGATTCATAAATTACCACCCAAGGCAAAAGACGCTCTAGTGTTTTTATCACCAAGTTGCTTTCCTTAAAAACTAAATAAGCAAGCAGAAATATCTCCAGAACTTTCAAAGATTTCCAAAAAGCCAACCAATGATTCTGGGCAAAAAAAATATTTATGAGTAGAAAGAAAAAGACTCCTAAGGCTATCTTTGTCTCTTTGTACCTTTTTGCCTTTCTACCTCCCTCGACCTGAGGACCTCGACTGAGCTCGGTTGAATGTCCTCGGGACAATTGTTTATACCTTTGTACCCACCACGCAATCAACGCCAACACTAAAAGAACATCGGTTAAAAATAAGGTTGGGGAGAGATAGTCAATTTTCAAACCAAATACGTATGAGTACCTTGGCCAAAAGTGCCAACCTAATTGAGTCGGAAGAAAAAAAATAAAAAGAGAAAATAATGTCTGCCAAAAAACCATTTAAATCTTTGGTTTAACCACCAAGATTCTTTCCTCGCCTTCACCCTCGGACTCAGTACAAACATCAGGTCGATCTGTTAGAGCAAGGTGGATAATCCGTCGTTCAAAAGAGGAAAGGTGAGGCACTACCTGAGCTTCCTTAGTGAAACTGACCTTCTGAGCAATACTCAAGGCCAACCTTGTCAATTGATCCTCTCTTTTTTCGCGATAATCACCAACGTTAACGGTTAATTTGACCCAAGCTTCTAACTTTTTATAAACCATCAGAGAAAGGATTAATTGAAAAGCCGCTAAAGTCTCACCATGATAACCAATTAAAAACCCTGAGTCTTCCGTTTTGATCTGAACAGCGTAAAGGTTATTCTCTTTGTCATAAACAACTTCAACTTCCCCTTTAATTAAGATCTGGTCCAAAAGTTCTTCCGCCAAAACCTTAATTGTCTTTTCGTCTTTTTCCATAAGAAGCATTATACCACACAAAGAGACTATACTTTAATCTTTTTGAAATACGGTTCGAGGCCGCCCCAGCCGGCGGTTAAATATTGTTGAGCCAAGGAAACTACGGAAAAAATTAACCAATAAAGAACCAGTCCTGATGGAAAAGAATAACCGATAAGCAAGGTCATCAAAGGAAACATGTAAGTCATCTGCGATTGCATGGCCGAGGAGAAATCTTCACTGCCCTCTTTTTTATCACTCTTTACCGTCTGCGCCGCCGGCTTAGTCGCGGGCGCCATCATTTTTGCGGACAAGAATTGAAATACAGCCGAAAGAAAAAGAAAAATTCCCGGCAACGGTGGAATCGAAGGTAATAAAAGGAGATCCGGTTTGGCTAAATTAAGCCAAAGAAAATTCAAATTTAAATGAACCGATACCGGTAATCTCAAAGAAGGGTAGAGAATTTGGTTTAATTTTTCGATCACCGAAACTCCGTCCGCTTTTAAAACCTGCGAAAAGGCCTGGAAAAGAGCAATTAAGATTATAAATTGGATAATCTGAGGGAGACAACCGGCCCCGGGATTTACCCCGGCTTGTTTGTAAAGCTCCATTTGGGCTTGCACTAATTTTTGTTTATCATCCTTAAACTTCTTTTTCAGTTTTTCCAACTCCGGCGCCAATAGTTGCATTTTCTTAGAAGCCTCTAATTGAGGCTTCATTAAAGGCGCAACTAAAAGCCGCACTAAGATGGTTAAAAACACTATTGCCAAACCTAAATTATTGCCAAAAATCTTGTAAAAAAAGATTAAGGCATTAATTAAAGGTTGATATAAAAGTGTAAACCAAAGTTGAGACATAAGAAAATATCTAATTTCTAATATCTAATAAAAATTCTAACATCAAATGTCTAATTTCTAAATTTTTAAATTTCTTCATTCGACATTTCATTAGAAATTAGGAATTTGAAATTAGAAATTATTTTAATGGGTCCCATCCGCCTTTATTCCAGGGGTGGCAGCGAACAATCCTTTTCAATCCCTTCCAACTTCCAAGAAGTATACCATACTTCTCAATTGCCTGGTAAGTATATTTGGAACAGGTTGGGGAGAAACGACAAGCCTTATCAGATAAAAAAAGAGTTTTGAGAATGGCGGAACGGTAAAACCAGGATTTTTGGTAAAGCCTTACTAGTTTAAGAACAAATTTTTTCATCCTATTAAAAAATTATTTCAATATTTATTATAACATTCATCAGGCTATTTTCTGATAGAATGGGTTTATGAATAAACCGAGGGTTTTATATCATGCATCTCCCAATAAAAATATTAAAGTTTTCCAACCACGAAACGAAAGCATAAGAGATCCAAAAGAAGGGCTGGTTGTTTTTGGAACTCCCGATAAAGCCTTTGCCTCAATGTTTTTAGTGGAATCTGACGATACCTGGACACAGAAAAGTCGTTTTTCTAATGTTTACATTACTATTATAAACAGTAAAAGAAAATATCAGAAGATGGACAAGGGTGGAGCAATTTACACCCTATCTTCTAATTCTTTTGAATGCGATCTTAAAAAAGGAATTGGGAAAAAAGAGTGGTTTAGTAAGGTGCCGATTAAGCCAATTTCAAAAGAGGTCTATTCTTCTGGGTTAGAAGCAATGCTCGATAATGAGGTTCAAGTATACTTTTGCGACAAAATGTCCTTCCAAAAAATTATCAACTCTAAAGACCACGGACATTCCATCCTTAAAAATCTTACCTCAGAAAATAAAAAACAAGGCAGAAGCATAAAGTCAATTTAACCCTTAACTCCGAATTACTTAATTACTAACACAAGTTTCGCACTTTTCCCTGTAATCACCTCGGATGGTGGCCCGCCGAATCGGCGGGACTCCTCCGAGGTGTAACAGGTGTAATAATTGTAATTTTTTCCTCAATCGCTGCCTGGGCGGCCGCGAGGCGGTGAATGGAGTAAAACTAATTTACTTTCCACTACTTTCCTGTTAAAATCAAGCCATATGTATAATTGGTCGGTTGATGAAAAAAAGTTCAAGAAAGAGGATTCTGAAGGATATAAATTCTGGGCAAAAAATAAAAAGAAGGTTGTAAAATTAGTCAATTTTCTTTCTAAAAACAAATGGATAATCGGTGGAAAAATCTATGTTCGAAAACGACAACCCAAATTTTTTAAAGAATCACCAATCGTTATTGGCACTACCTTCAAAAAGAATATTCCAAAATACGAATATGTTTCTCTCGGTTTCGAACTAGATGAGAAAATTTCTTCACAAATTGACATAATTGATCAAAATAAAACCCCGAATTATTTCTCTGGTCTTAGTTTGGTCGGCAAATTCCAATTAATTAAAAATGAAGGGGATTGAAGACTTTTTTCTCAAGCTAGCCAAAAGTCTTGAGAAGGAAATTTTTAAATAGAAGGAGATTTTAGGAAAAACAGATTAATTTAAGAATAAATTTTTTCATTTTTGTATTTCTACGAAGCTATTAAGAAGCATTTTTTATAAAGCTTACGACTGTGTCTCGTCCTGCCCTTCCTGAGCAACAACACGATCAAATTGGCTCTTTTGAAATTGTTCGCGCGTTGGCAGTTTTCTAATTTCTTGTAACACCACTTCTTTGGATATTCTGGGGGTTGGAACTAGACCACCTTTAGAGTCCTGCTCTATACCCATAAACCGAAGTGCAAGATCAAATCCAACCCGTCTCATAAACCATTCATATTCTCCTTCTATTCCAAATTTCCAACGGATCTGGTTAGTTTGAGATTCTTCATCCGGCGTCAAAGTTTTTGATTCTCGAAGCCTTCTCCCGCTTATTTGTTCCCATTCATTTCTGGTTTCATCTAAACGATTATCAATTAATCTTCTCATTCCTAAGATGGCTTGATCGTAAGAGTCAACGACACTTAAAAGTTCTCTGAATTCAGGAATTCTGTCTACCCCTTGAGGCAATCCTCCAGTGACCAAAATGCCCGGCTCATTTTTTCTTGCAACTGCACCGATTGCAGCGCTTAGTAATGAGGTACCTTCAACAGGGAGAACCCTTCTTTCGTCGTATTCTGAAAATTCTGAAGTCCGGGGAATTTCATAAGAAATAGCGAAGATTAAGACATCAATTTTATTGCCTTGTAGAGAATCTTTAATTAGGTTTGTTGGCGACTCAATGTTTTGATTCATACTCACAATTTTATCACATTGGTGAATTCTAAGTGGAATCCGAACACTTGCTGTATTTTAACTCTTTTTTAAATGCTTCTCTAGCGGTCTGGTATTCAAGGCATTTTTTAGGTTGGTTATTTATCTCTTCAACTATGGTATCTAGTTCTATTTGTGATAGTTGGGTTAAATCTGCCTTTTTAGGGATGTATCTTCTTAATATTCCATTGTGGTATTCATTTGATCCTTTCTGCCAAGCGCAATTTGGATCACAAAAGTATGTTTTTATATCCAGCCATCTTTGCAGTTTAAGGTGGTTGTAGTTTTCCTTACCGTTATCAAAAGTGACACTTTTTCTGGCTTTTTTAGGAAAAGAAACTAAAATATCTTTTTGGGCTTTAACTCCATATTCTGAATCAATATTAGGAAGCAGTTTTGCTTGATAAAATCTGGTTTTTCTTTCCAGTAAAGTTTGAATCCCTTTCTGGTGGGCTTTTCCCTCAATGGTATCTGCTTCCCAATGGCCAAAAATCTTTTTAGTGTTTATTTCTTCTGGTCTGAGCCTGATACTGACTCGATTGGCAATACCTCTTCGATAAAGACACCGGCCATGCCAAGGTCTTCTTTTTTGATGATGTCTAACTAAATATTCTTGAAGATGTCTTTTCTTTCCTTCGGGAGAGTAAATGTATTGGTAGATTGTTTCATGGCAAATTACTGTTTTTCCATGGTTTAATCTTTTAAGTCTGCCGGCAATTTGTTCCGGACTCCAACCTTCCCGGAGTTTATCAAAAACAAGACTGAAAATCTTGGGACTTTTTAGAGGATTAGTTTTACGACTTTGTCTATTTCTTTGAAGACTTAAACTGTTGGCAGCGATTGATTTGTATTCTCCATTAATACTGTTTCTTTTTATCTCATCAGAAATACTGGAAACACTTCTGCCAAGTTCTTTGGCTATATCTCTTAGGCTTAATCCTGAAGCCAACATGACAGCAATTTGATCCCTTTCAGAACCTGATATTTTCTTCTTTTTTTGCATATCCGAACATTATACTGTTCGGATTCGTTTTAGAACTTACTAAGGTTCTGATTGTCCATTTAAGGTGTAGAAAAATTGAGGCTAAAAATGTCTTGATCCCTCTCGAGGTCACTACTCGAACTTGAGAATGGTTAAAAAGATATTTAACAATGTCGCTGGAGGGGACGATTTTTAAACAACAAGGCAGGCTCAAAAAAATCGCAATAAGTTAGTGTATTTACCGATCAGCTTTAATACTTCTAGCCTTACTAGAAAAAGATCTTTTTACGATATTCTCTATAATCTATATTCTTTCTTTTTGAGACAATCCTCAATTATGCCGATCATCAACGATGACCTCATCATCTCTAACTTGATAGATAAAAATTATATCCCTCTTGAATTTATTAAATTTTTTAAATATTCTGTTTGTAGTAATGAAAATCCTTGCTTCTTTTAAGGGAAATATTTTAAAAGGAAAATCTTCGCGGCGCCGCTTTAGACTGATTTTTTTTACTTTTCTGTTTTTAATCTTCGGCTTGGGAGCGGCCCTGATTTCCTTAAAATCCCCGGTCAAGGTAAGGGTTCCTGCTCAAACTACTCCGGAAACTCCCCCTTTTTGTTTTGTCCATGTTAGCGACGCTCACGTAGATGAACAATTTCTTTTCCGGGATAATTTCAAAAAGGTTATTGATTATTTGAACCTCGTAATTAAGCCTCCTTTTATCGTTTTTACGGGAGATACGGCCACCAGCGGCAATTTTTACTCGTATTCGAAATATAAAACAATTATCGCTTCCTCTTTATCTCCTGTTTACACCGTACCGGGAAATCACGACGTCGATAGCCGTTTCGAAGATTTTACTAAGGTTATCGGACCGGAAAAATTCAGTTTTGACTACGGCGGTTACCATTTCATTGGCATGAATATCGCCAAAAATACCAATATCGATTATGTCTGGTTTGAAAACGAACTTAAGACATACCCGGGGAAAAATGTTGTTTTTGCCCATTTACCTTTTAGTTGGCCAATCGGCGGTGATCATAAAAGTGAAAATTTAAGTGAGGAGAATCGAACTAAAGTTGAGGGATTGCTCAAAAATAACGGGACTCTGGTTTACCTAAGCGGCCATCTTCACGTACCTTTCTCTTCCGTCAGTCAAAAACAAAACGTTTTAGACATTGGCGCCAGTACCACCAAGTTTAAACATTTCCGCATTGTGTGCCTTGATAACAATCTTGTTTCTTCCAGCGATTATTCCCTTGATTCTATCGCCGAATCTCCGCTAATAATCATCACCTCGCCGGAGGAATATTACGGAAGCGGTAATCGAGGCAAAATTAGTGGAGAAGTTATTCTCAGGGCTAAAGTTTTCTCAAAAGTAAATGTCTCCAAGGTTCAATATAAAATTGACAATAAAAGCTGGCAACCGTTGACTAGCCAAGGAAACAACTTCTGGACAGGAGTTGTTGATGCCAGATTATTGACTCTCGGAGTCCACTCTTTAACCGTCAGAGTCACCGATATTAATTCCCGTTATTCTGAACATCAAAAGAATGTTTTTGTAGTTCAGGGAGGTAATATTTCACCGACAGCCGTCATCACTAGACCTCCTCCTTCTTCCACACCAACGTCTTTTCCCCCAACTAAAATACCTTCACCTACAAATACAAAAACAAAATGTGAGCTTTCAGGAGGCGTTTGCTGCAAGGGAGACTTTGGTTGTTGTCACCAAAGGCTACCGGATTGTTATTACAGCGGTAGTACCTGTCAGGGGTGCAATCCGGGACGGGTAGCCGGAGGCAATTGGTGTTGCGAGGAATGCACTTGCAATTAGGAACAATAAAGATTCTAAATTTCTTCAGACGGCACGACGATTTTCGAACTTTTTATTTCTATCCTGTGGAAAAAATTGGAACTTGTTTTAACGTTATTTAACAGCTGGCTCTAAAAACTCAAGAACTAATTCTTTCGCATTCATTCTCGCTTTTATTCCAATTGGCATGGGGATATTTACTGTCTTATGACCAAAATCAACTTCAGCTAAAACCGGGAAATTATAGTTTTTTAAACTTTCCATTATTATTTGCTTTGGCGTCGGTTCTTCAAAGCCTTCCCAAGCAGTTCTTTTGATGTCAGGAAGTTTTCCAATAAGCATTCCCGAAACGACATCAAAGACTCCAGTGTATTTTATTTGATAAAGACATCTTTCGATTCTATAAGAAGGAGTGTTATCCATCTCCCAAAATAAAATTGAACCCTTAAGTCTATCAATACTTGGGAAAAACTTTGTACCCACAAGCGAAGAAAGCAAACTTAAATTGCCGCCAAACAGAATTCCATCCGTACTACCTTCTCTCCAGCATTCCCACTTTGTAAGCGGGGTAATCTTACCTAAACCATTTGTTGAAGTTAAAATGTCTAAGAACATTTTCTCGCCCTTTTCTTTGTTAACTGGATCAATTTCATTCCAAACCCAGCCTAAACCATAGCTTAATAAGTCCATATGAAAGCCCACTAAATTAATTTTTGTAAACAAAGCACTATGGATGTTTGTAATATCGCTAAAGCCCAAAAAAGGTTTGGGATTATTTTTGACAAGATCATAATCAATGTGTTCTATAACAGCGATGGCTGATTGTCCACCGTCGTGAGCAATAATCGCTTTCACTTCTTGATCGGCGAACATTGAATTAATATCTCCTGCCCGTTCTTCGGGGGTACCCGCAAACCACCATTTTACCTTTTTCAAATTTTTACCTTCTTTGACAAAAAAACCCATTTTTTCTAATTCTTTTTTCCCATTTTCGTACCAACGGGAATAATCGCTATCAATTTTTGTTGGGAAAGGGAAAGAAGGGGCAACAACACCAATACAATCACCAATACTTAATTTAGGAGGTTTTAATAAAGTAGTCACAATAGAATTATAGCAAAAGTTTAGGAAAGAAGAGTTGATAATTAGACAGGACGATTTTCGATTTTTTTTAGCAGCTTAAGAAATTCTCCCAAGCATGGGGCCCTTGTGTTAATTATGTATATAGCCTCTAGTTATTTCTAACGGCTTCCTGGCAATTAAATACTTTGTCCACATCGCTGGAAGGTTAGGTGTGCCAATTTTTGTCTCTATATCAACAAAACCGGTCTTTGCTAGTAGTTTTTTTTCGGATGTCGTTACTACCGGTAATGCAAAAACCTCTTCAAAGCTCCAAACAAGACGTCCTCCAGGCTTAAGAATCCGAAAGGCTTCGCTTCTGTCAAAACCAAGTGCTGTTGATGCAATTACTAGATCAAAGGAATTATTCTCGAGGGGTAATCTTTTGTTGTCAGCCGCTACCTGATGTGACCCAGGTCCCGGCCTCCCTACCTTATCCCTAATTTTGTCAACAAAGCAGGCTATTTTCCTAGCACGTGTTTGCGTGGTTGGATTTATATCAATTGCAACAAATACCCCTTCTTTCCCAACCTGATTCGCGTATGCTTCATAAAAGGGGTACCCACTGCTTACCTCAACGACTCGTTCTCCTTTTTGTATATCAGCCATCCTTCCAGTTACCCATACTTGAAGTAGCCCTAAACCAATTGTCAACTTCCACAATGGACGATAATTCTCATCGGCAAACTTATTAAACGCTTCAACGGCTTTTAAAAATTTACTAGGTTTTTGTCTTTCTACTTCAATTTTATCCTCGGCCATGCCCTTATTTTATCAAATTTAAAAATTTCATTAAGCTTCTAGGCTCAATTAATGATTACACACCTTAGAGGTGTGCTAGCTTCCCAATATTGGCAACCTGCCAATAATTACCAAGTACTTTCCCCAATGTTGACGTTAGTTCTTTTTATTTTCTAAAGTCTTCTAAAATAAAATCAAGATAATTTTCTCTATTTATACATTGGTATTTTGATTTTGGATAAGCTTTAACCCAACCGTTTGGCACCTTGTCTATTTTATTCCCGTACTTGAATTCAAATCCGAACAAGTCACCTTCTTTTTCTTCCACATAATCTAATTCTGCGCCTGTGTATGTCCGCCAAAAATAAATAGAGGCGTAATTTTGTTTATAAGCAAGCAGTTTCATTCTTTCAGTAATAAGTAAATTTTCCCAAAGTTGGCCAACATCATTGCGGTCTTTTAATGGTTTAAGGTTGTCAATTAGGATATTTCGAATTCCCAAATCAAAAAAATATATTTTATCCATCTTAACTACTTCTTTGCGGAGATTTCTGCTTAAACCTTTTAAACGAAAAATTATATTTGATTTTTCCAGCAAATCAATATACCGCGCCACTGTATCTTTGCTCATTCCTAGCGAACTTCCAATTTCCGATAAAGATACTTGTGAACCAATTTGAAAAGCCAATAATTTCAACAAATCTCTGATTTTGGATGAATTTTTAATTTCACCGAATTCAATAAGATCTTTATACAAGTATGCATCACTTAAACTTTGCAAATATTCACGTCTTTGAAAATCTCCAATTATACTAAATATTTCTGGATATCCGCCATAAACAAGTCTTTCTTCTAACGAAGCATTCAGCTCGACTTTATTGTAACTTTCTGATAATTCTAAAAAGGAAATCGGGTACAAATGATATGTCCAAACGCGACCGGTTAATGGTTCGCTAATTTTACTTGCCAAATCTAAAGAAGACGATCCCGTAACTATAACTTTGATAAAGGATAAGTTGTCTAAAATGATTTTTAAGGCTAAACCAATTTCGGGAATTCTTTGCGCTTCGTCAACGAACAGTAATTCATAACCTTCTACTAAAGATCTAATTTTATTAAGATCGCGGCTTGACAAAATATCCAAAAACCGGCTTTGGTCGCCGTTTATTATCAGGGTTTTAAGATTTAAGCTATTGATAATTTCATTTACTAAAGTAGTTTTCCCAATCTGTCTAGCGCCATAAATAACAATACCCTTATTAGATGAATTCAATTTTTCAATAATAATTGGAGTGATTGAGCGAGGAATTAACATAATTAAGAACAAAATACCACAACCACTTATCTTTGTCAAGCGGTATTAATGCTAATTCCGCTACCGTAATAGCTGTATTCGCTGTAATTAAGGCTGTTTGTAATGCAAATGAGGCTAAACTTGGTATATTAAGTGCCAGTTGGCCCGCTCAAATACTTTTTTCCCATTCTAACCGCTTCTTTTTCAAAAAAGGTTTTTACCTCTTTCCAATCAACTTTTTCCAACATCTTCGGCATCTCTGAATTTTCCGCGTCAACAAAATAAGAGAGGCTGGTGATAATGCTATAAAGATTATTAGCTAAGACCTGATATTTTTTCTCATAATATTTAAAACAAGATTCCAGACTAATGCCATTTTTTGAAAGAAAGTATAGATCAATAAAATCTTTTTTCGTGCCTCGGTCCATCACCGCCGCAATTTTCATGGCCGCAATGTCTTTTAGGTCGGCAATTTGAATGCCTAGATAGTTAGTAGCCTGGAAAAGAAGGGGATACTGATAATAAAAAATACTAAATTTTATATCATTAAAGCTCCCCAATAAAGTATCTTTTAAAACAGTCTGGGGTTTAAAATCTCCGATTTTAATTAAATCTTTCGCCAGTTTTTCTGAAGAAAAGGAAGCTTTAATAAAGAAATCAAAATCAATTGATATTCTATGGCCAAAATGTAAAGCTAAAGCCGAACCTCCGGCCAAATAGGTATTAGGCGGTAAAATACCTTTCCCTAATAAGGCCAATGACTTTTGCGCATTTTCTGATAAGGTTTTTGTAAACATACTATCTTGTCTTCGGGAATGTTTAAAAATAATTTCCAAAAATAAGCAACTTTGGGCGAATAATCGCGCAAAGTAGTAAATGTTTTTTTAATAGTTTCCCGGTCAAAGTTCTCAAGCACCCAGGAAACACACTCCCGGTCTCCCTTGTCTAGCAGTCTTTGGATAACAAAAAGCGGGTTTTTGAAGGGATCAATATTCTTAAAATCCGTATCCCAAAAATATTTATTAAAATTAGGAGGAAGCATTTGGTAAATTATACCAAAATTTGACGCCTTCCGCTACCGTAAACTTCCCAATTTATTTAAAATTCCAACTAAAGCTTTATGACTTTAGGCGTTTCGGTATATTAAGTGCCAACTGGTTTACACTGAGTTTACCGAAGTGCTTGAGAATCGTAACTTTAATATAACCAAAGTTCCGACCTCAAAAGTTCCAATCTCCCACATTAAACAAATCATTCATATTTGATTGTCCAAACCCACATGGGATATGTACCAAACTTAACTTGTTAAAAAGCCAACCAGGTGTACAATAGGGCTGAAGTGATTTTTTAAACAACTTTATGAATGTAAAGGGAAAACATTATCGTACCATCTGGCCAAACGAGCGAGATCGAAACATGGTTCGGATTATTGATCAAAGAAGTTTACCTCACAACTTTGTTATCGAAGATTTAAAATCCCCTGACGATGTGGCAAGAGCAATTTTCGAGATGCACGTTCGGGGAGCCGGGTTAATTGGAGCAACCGCTGCTTATGGAATGTATCTGGCTGCACTAACCGCCCCACCTGATAATTTTGAGGATTATTTAACAAGGTCGGGAGAAATGCTCAAAGCAACTCGACCGACGGCAGTTAATCTGGCTTGGGCCATTGAAAGACAATTGATGGCAATTAAAAGCGGAGCATCAAGAGAAGAAAAACTTTCGATTGCTTTTAAGACAGCTAAAAAGATTGCTGATGAAGACGCTGAATTTTGCAGAAGAATTGGGCAACACGGCCTAAAAATAATTGAAGAAATTAGTAAAAGAAAATCTGGAAAACCAGTAAATATACTTACCCATTGCAATGCGGGTTGGTTGGCATTTATTGATTACGGCTCAGCTACAGCTCCCATTTATGCGGCTTTTGATAAAGGAATAAAGGTACATGTTTGGGTTGATGAAACAAGGCCCAGAAATCAAGGAGCAAAGCTCACTGCCTGGGAATTAGGACAACATGGAGTCCCACACACAATAATTCCTGATAACGTTGGTGGCCATTTAATGCAGCATGAGTTAGTTGATTTAGTTATTGTTGGCACAGACAGAACAACACGCACCGGAGACGTTGCTAATAAGATTGGAACTTATTTGAAAGCTTTAGCAGCATACGATAATGGGGTTCCGTTTTATGTGGCGCTCCCCTCATCAACTTTTGACTGGGCAATGACAGATGGAGTAAAACAGATCCCTATCGAAAAAAGAGGATCCGAAGAAGTCAAGTACATGGACGGATTATGTGATGGTAAAATAAAAAGGATTTTGTTGACTCCCAAAAACAGCCCCGCAGCAAACTATGCTTTCGATGTAACGCCAGCAAGATTGATTACTGGGGGGCTGATCACGGAGAGAGGGATTTGCGAAGCCAACGAAGATAGTATTCTTAAGTTATTCCCCGAACATAAGAAATGAATTTATTGTAATCTCTTGGCTCAATAACTCCTTCCCTCCCTTTTCTTCATCCCTTTTTGGCTTCACACCTTGGCTTCACACCTCCGGATTTTGGGATATTAAGTGCCAACTGGCTTGTACTGAGCCCTTCGATTCCACTCAGGATAAACTTGCCGAAGTGCTCGCTTTTTGCTACAGCTTAGAATTATCTAAAATAAGTCTCGTTGGCAAACTTGACTTGCTCTATAAATAACTTTTTTATCTCGCAAATGCATTCCTGTTCATAAAAAAGTATCAAGGCTTTTTTAAACTCTTCTTCATTAACACTCCTGTATGAAAGTGGATATAAATCATAAGCTAATAAAATCGCATTCGTCAGCATTCTGGTTGTCCTTTTATTACCATCCGCATACGGCTGAATATAAGGAATCATAAAATGAACAATCAGGGTTTTTTCAAAAGGGCTTTTGGTCTTGTTTACGACATTAATTGTTTTTTCAAAAACCTCTTTTACCTGGTGTTCATTATCAGGTGGACGATAAGTTGTTCCGGTGATTCCTATCGCTTGTTTCCTGATACCGGAAGAAATTCCTAGTCCTTCGGTTAAAATATTATGCAGCTGATTAATTTCTGAAACAGAAACAGTTTTAAAGTCTTTTTTTGCTTTTAATATTTCTTCAAAAGCGGCTTTATGATTAAGAATCATTACGGCTTCATCTTTACTTCTACCAACAGCTTCTTTTTGCTCTTTAATTAAAGATTCTGTTTCAAGAAGCGTATAAGTATTCCCTTCTATCTTAGAAGATTTCCATGAAAGCTCAATAACAAATCTTTCCAATTCTCTCTTTAAAAGATCGGGACTTAACTTAACCGTCTTTTCTTTAAAACTTTGGGCAATTTTCTCTAAAGTGTTTATTTCTTTCGGTAAAAACAAATCGTGCAAATTCTTAAATATCTTAAAATCAAAAGATTTTCTGGCGTTGATTCTGTTGTCCGGATCATCGGCGAAATATCTCTCCAGATCGAACTGGCGCAAAAGAGGATTTTGAACTTTTGGTAAATACTTTGTCGCCCTGGCGTTCCCTTCAATTTCAATGAGTTTCTTTTTAAATAAAATATTTATATCTCTGATTATTGTCGGCTTTGAAGCAGGGTATATTTTAGATATTCTTTCCTGAATTTCTTCACGCGAAAGACCCTCCGATTGGTTAATTACATTAAGAATGTATTTTTGCCTTGTAGTCAATATCGTCTCACCCATACATATTATCGTATCATATTGAAACGATTTGTCAACCCTTCAATTTCATTCAGTATTTCACACCTTAGAGGTGTGCTGGCTTCACACCTCCAAAGGTCCAGTTACGGTACAGTTTGGGACAATTATACAAGTATAGAATTAACGGGCATAGCTTAGTACGGGAATCTCGATATAAACTGATTTTATCGATATTCACAGGAAAACTAAGTCGAATGGGAATCCAAACCACGCAGCCAGTAAGAAAAAGAAAACCATCAATTGGAAAAGTGGTAAAATTATAGAGTAATAGGTGTATAATAAATTAATTCACAACAAAATGAAAAAGCTTTTCTTTTTTATCTTTTTTTTACTGTCTTTAGGATTTTTAATTTTTCCCAAAAAAACTTTGGCTTATCAGCAAACTGAAGCGGCATGCTACTCCCAATGCGCCGCTTACAAATTCGTTTGGAAGGGAGATTTTTGCTACGACACTTTTGCCGCAAACTGCGGTGGTGATGAAGGCAGTACTATCACTAAAACCGTTAAATTCCTAAAAGATGTTTATGATGTGGTTAAAAGCGGCGATAATGTAGACAAGGTTTTTACCGCTTGGTTTGTTTGTGTACCTCTGATTAAAGACTGTATCGCCCCCCAACTTCTGGAATGCGATAATACCTGCAAAAAAATTAGTTTAACTTATTATGCTCCCAATCTTTCGGTTGGCAACCCTTGGGGCTCAAATGTTTATTATGACGAAGATAATCACCAATTAACTTTTAAGGTAGTAAATAACGGCTTGGGCTATGCTTGGGATATTGATGTTTCCGCTTCCTGGGGACATACCCGAAACAGGGACAAAATGGTGAGCGGCGGCGGAACTTTATTTACGGAAAAAATTCCCGAACTTTTATTTCTTGGCGCCCGAATCGGTGCGCCTAAAACTGTCGGAGACTATGTCGTTGATTTCTTGATTGATGAAAGTAATTTTTCCGGATGGTTAAGCGGTTTTAAGTCAGATGCGGATAATCACTATGTCCCGCCCGCTTGGTATAAGACAATTCCCTTTACCGCTCCTGACGGGGAATTTACCAAAGTAATTTTAAATGTTGATCCCAACCAAATGATTCCGGAGGCCAGTGAAGGCGACAATACTTTTATTTTGGAAATTGATAAACTGCCCACTCCTGTTTCTTTGTCTGTGGAAAAGTTGACCTACAGGCGGACAAATCCCAATAGCTTAACCGAATATATGGTCAGTTTTGATTTAAAAAACAGCGGTGAGGAAAGCGGCAACGCCCATGTTAAATGGTACAAAGATGGTTACGCTTCCGGAAAAACTCCAATTCATGAGCAAAATATGGTTGTTCAAGGATTAAACAAAGTTTCTTTTGACCATATTTTGAACGTTGATGTGTCGAGCGGAGGCGACACCTGCAATTATTCTCAAAAATATACTTTGGTGGTTTTTGATGATGAAGGCTTTATTAAAACCAGACATGAATTTTCCCTGCCAAAATTTGCCGGCTCAATTTCCGGCAGAGTTGAAGATCTTTTGGGCAAGAAAGTCGTCGGAGCGACAATTACTGCTAGCACCGGGCAAACGGCAGTAGTGAACGACTCGGGTTACTACCACATCAAAGGCATTCCCACTTTAGGAAAAGTTACACTGACGGCGACTCATCCGGAATTTAGCAAAACAGAAACCAAAGAAGTTGAGATTAAATTTGATGACAGTAAAGATAAATGTCATCCTGAAGGTTTAGCTCTCACTGGCATCAATTTTGTTTTAAAAGATCAGGATGTCATGTTTAATATCACCATTAAGGACCGTTCCGGTAATCCGGTTACGGCGCAAGTTTTAGCTGTTAATTCTATTTGGCGGTTTAACGAAACCGTTGAAGGTACCGGTCCTTTACCGGGCATGCAGCCCGGAAAATACACTTTTACCATTTCGGCTGCGGGCTATAAAACCATCAGCCAGGATGTGAATGCGGTTCCCAATGACCAAAGTTTGGAATTTACTTTGGAAAAACTTCAAGGCCGGCCTGATGACACCGGACTTCATCTGATTGCCCCTAAACTTTTGTGGAAAAAAACTTTGGGTAGTGGCGAAAGAATTATCAGCAATATGAGCGGATCGAAAAATGGAAATCTTTTGGTTGCCTATGCCGTTGACAATAAAGCAAAAAACAGTAATTTATTTTTTCTTGATCTTCTAACCGGAAGACAGATTAAAGAAGCCTCTGATCCTTATGCGTTAGGTTATGAGGGATTCGTCGGACTGGATACCTCCTACGACAGTGAGACAGTCGGACTAAATACCAATCTTGGAATCAAAAAAGATAACGAAAGAATTTTGAAGATATTTAATTCTTCGGGAAATGAAATAGGGTCAACAACACTAAGTAAAGGAACTGGAGGATGGGTAACATCGATGGATGTATCACCCGACGGCTTTTATCTTTGCCCCGGAGCTTTATTTAACAAAAGTATGTATAAATATAACCGATATGAAGTTGAAGGCGGCGATTATGATTACGGCAGACCACACCCGGCCGGATGCGGAAAGCATTTTTTAAGAAATAATAATATTGTTACTCCGTGCAAGGGTAAGCAGGAAGGTTTTTGCGAAGAAACCTTGGCCAAGCAACAGGTTCGAGTGATCGGAGATACCGATGAAGGTGAAAGTCAAACTTCCACTATTTTTGATTCGGCTTTTAATGATGGAACAGTTGTTATTCGTACTTTTAAAAAACTTTATTATTTCGGTCAGTCAAGTTGGAATAAAGAATTAAAAAGCGACAATATGTATAAAAGTGTCGCCGTCAGTCCGGGCGGGATGTATACGATTGTGACCGAAGGCAGCGGCGGCCAATTGAAACTCAAAGTTTTTGGCAATACCGGAGGTGACAAAACCCCGGATTTCCCCTATGAAGATGTCAAGTTCGTCTTTGCCAATGATAAAGGTTTGTTTTTCGCCTCAATAGTTTTAAACCGTCTTAGTTTCTACCAAATCGGAGAATACCAAAACGAATATAAACCTGAAGAAACCACCAAAGAGACCGGATCGGAAACTACCAGTGATTTGTCCCGTTTAAGCGGTGATACCTTTGTTCCTGCCGGTGAAGTGAGTTTTTCCACGATTACCCCGGGTCTCATATACCGGGCGGAAAAGAATTTACGGCTAAAATATCTTAACCCGGCGGGAATCTTAGATATTCTCGCGGGCACGATTTTTTCAAAGGAATATAACCACCGACCGGTCCTTCTAAAAGGACAACTGACGGCAGAGTTTGGTTCTCCAATGACGGTTTACGCGATTAAATTTGACCGATACGATCTTTCCTTATTTCAATCAAAACTGAGCCAATTAATCGCCGGCACTTTGGCGGAAGGTGAATATTTTGCGGTGCAAAATATACATACAAAATTTACGGTTAAAAATTCTCCCAACCAAATTTTAGTGGCAGTTGCCAACGGCGAAGTTCAAGTTAAGGGCGGGAAAACTGAAAAAACCGTGACTTCCGGTAAACAAATTACCATTGATGCCAAAAACGAGATTAAAGAGTCAATTTATATTGGTTCAAATATAAAGGCCATTATTTTAGGAATTTTAGTTTTAATATTATGTGTTGTCTTGTTTATCTACCGGAAAACTAAAGTTGGGGGAAAGATAATTGAGATATTGAAAAAAACGGGGATTTTACTTTGGAAATATTTTAAGATTTTAATTAATTTTCTTTGGAAAGCATTAAAAAATCTCTCAGTTTTTATATGGAAAATTGTTAAAAAGCTTGTGCCGATTTTATGGAAAAATATCAAAACCGGTGGCCAGACATTAATTCAATTAATTAAAAGGTTATTAAAAAGCCGTAAGCCAAAAACGGCTTAAACACCCAGGAGGTGACATAGCTTCATACCCAGGAGGTTCTGGCTAAATTATGACTTTATCTGACTCTCCTCAAGGTCACTACTTGAACTAGTGAATGGTTAAAATATTTATCGAGGGTTGGTTAGGATAGGTGAGACTATTCTTTTTTAATCTTTTACGTCACTATTTTTGTAGTACTTAATTCTTGGAGCTTGGCGATAAGTTCTTCCTTTGTATAACTGGAGGTATCGATTTGTTTATTTTCAAAGGTCCTTAATCCCTCAATGATTCTTCGAACAAAGACGGCTTCCTTGTTTCTTAAATTTCTTATTTTTATTTCGTTTTCTTCGAAGGTTTTTGAAATGATAACCAGTTGTGAAAAGAGGATTGTCGAATTAATAAATATGTTGGAAATATCTTTAATATCAACACTGTGTACCTCGGAAGAAAGAAAACGGCGGTTTATTATCGTAATTCTTCCCTCTTCGATATTAATGGTGTCTGGAAATATATCAAAAGGGAATGCATGAGAGGAGATGCTTACCAATATTCTATTAGATTTTTTAACCAAATTAGCAACAGTTTTGTTTTCCAGTCTTTTTTGTTTATCCGCAGTTTGAGTCTCTGTTTTTATTTCTCTTAAATCATCTACTTCATGCTGCGTAAAAAGCTTTTCTGGCCAAAGAGTCACGCTCCTCTTTTGGCTATTTATTCTAATATCCATATTTAGTTTCCCCAAATATCATCTTATTATACCTAATCCGAGAAGCCCAACAATAATAAGGTAAGCAGCGATCAGATAGTTAAGGAATTTCGGAAACATAAGGATTAATATCCCAAAGACCAATGAGGCTAAAGGACTTAAATTTGTAAAAGAAATGCTCATGTATTATCACCTCCTTAATAATTAACAGTTATTACACATTCACACCCAAAAGACGGATAATCAAGACAACAACTGACCGATTGTGACTTTATCTGTTTCGCATCATGCGACCAAGGTAAATAACGACAACTGCGCCAATCACGGCTACGACAAGACTATAAAGGTTAAAACCCGTAACGCCTGATTGACCAATCATGTTCATCAGAAAACCGCCAACCACGGCTCCAATCACACCCATAATTATATCTGTCATAGTGCCTTGATTGGAATCGGTTTTCATTATGACCGAGGCAATCCATCCTGCCAGTGCCCCGAAAATTATCCAAAGTATAATACCCATAGTTTATTCACCTCCTTTCTTTGTACCCTCAAGCTAAATATATTAAAAAAGCTAATCCGTTTGTTGTTTTTCGCCGGAGAGTATTCTTAGTAACTTAACAATTCCCCAAGCCAAAACAGCGTACACAACAATTGCGACCAGTGTTGACGGCTCAAGAACTGAAGTTGTTTCTACACCTTGGGCATACCCCCTACGGAATATTCCTTCAAATGGTAAGATGAAAATTCCGGTTAAACCATAGATCAAACCCACAAAAGCGCTTGAGATACTCGCCCCCGTCAACTTAAGAACAAGACGGAAAGCCAAGAGTATTTCCAGCCCTCCAAAAAGAAAATAGATTAAATATTCAACCGTCTGAGAGCTGGTTGCTTCATTTTTAAATGAAGTGTTTTTAGTGGTAGTATTTACTTCTGGATTGATATTATTTCCTTGAGTAGTTATTGTTTCTTTTGAAATTTCAGCCATATTTTTTCACCCCCTTTCAGGATTAGTATAAAAAGCTACAAATCCTATTTTGTCTGTGCTATCTTTTTTACTTTTTCTTCTACTTCACCCTTTTTATCTGCCACAAATTCGGCAGGAGTATGTGTTTTACCAGTCTTTAAATTCTTAGCTTCAATAACTTTATTACCACGAAAAGCTAATCTGATTTTTTTCCCAGTTTTGGTTGTTTTTACTCTAAATCTTGTTCCTTTTGGTAATGGCATATTTTTTCACCTCCTTTTTTTCTATATTTTGCTTCTTGATGTTAAGACTTTTTCGCCGCATTTACTGCCTTTTTTACTTTTTCTTTGCCTTCAGCAAGCTTTTCCTCTACGTCGGATTTCATATCTACAACGTTATCTTTTGCTTTGTCAATAGCTTTTTCTACCTTCTTACGGCTGTCATCGTTTGCCAGAACTGCTGCTCCTGCGATTGCAACTGCGGTTGCTCCAACAATTGCTCCTGTTACAGCGGCAACTACTGGATTAACGCCGCTTTTCCTTTCATCTTGTTTTTTTTGATTTTGATTTGTCATATTCTTTCACCTCCTTTTTTTACGATTATTTCAGGCTTTTTAATTACTGTTTCTTTGGGTAAATACTTAATTAAAGCTTTTTCTACTAGAAAGGTTAAACTTATTTCTTCAACAATAGCTTGCGCTCTTGCATGTTTAACAATAGCAGGGTTCACAAAAAGTGTTAAACGTTGTTTGTCGTTAGTTGTCATACTTCATATACTACAACTGGTTGTAGTAGTTGTTAAGTATCAATTTAGTAACCCCCATTAAGATAAAATCTTGATAAGCGTGTATACTATTAGTAATGCTTATACTCATCTTATTTTTAGTTGTTGGCTCAATCATGGCGTATCTGGCACAAAATAATTTGATGCTGGTGACATTACGCCTTGGCACGTATGTGTTTTCTGATATTCCGCTCTTTTATATTATCATTGGTTCTCTTTTAACGGGACTGGGTTTGGCCTATCTTATTTACCTTGTCAATTCAATTTTCACCGCCCTTACCATGCACGGAAAAGATAATAAAATCAAACAAACTAAAAGTGAAATCGTTGATTTGACCAAACAAATTCACCAACTGGAGTTAGAAAACGAGAGACTCAAAAATAACTCCACGGTTATCGAACCTCAAGATAAAAACGCGTTGTGAAATCAGTTTTTGCAAAAGTGTGGAAATTGTTGAACCTACCAAAGGGCGTACAGTTGTTTTTCATGCGTTTTTTTCAAAATCAATTTTTAGTTGGAGCTACAGGAGTTATTTTTAATGAAAAAAACGAGGTGTTACTTTTTAAGCATACGTATAGGCAGCACCCTTGGAGTCTGCCGGGCGGTTATTTAAAGGCTGGCGAGCACCCCGCTGAAGCACTTGAACGGGAAATAAAAGAAGAGTCTCATCTTGTCGTAAGTGTCGACGAATCACTCAAGACCCGCACTGATCGTGCTCGCGCTCGATTAGACATGTGTTATATCGGGGTATTTATCGGTGGGGAATTTACTCCAAGTCAAGAAGTATCTGCGTATGGTTTTTTTTCACAAGACACCATGCCGCTATTGAGGAGCAACCAAGTTTTTTTAATAGAAAAAGCCTTGCAGCAAAGAAGGTCTAAAGACGGATCATAAATTATGAAGACTATTTCTATCCGGAAATTTCTGCCGTATCTAATCGTTGCTCTCGGAATAGTTTATGGCATTTGGCCAATTGACTTAATACCGGATGCCCCGATTGTTGGTTGGATTGACGATATTGGCGTTATCGGCACAACCATTCTTCTTGCCCTTATCTTACATTCTAAAAACAGAAATACAATTACTAAAGAAAAAAGCTAATATCTCAACACTTTGTACTACTTATGCTCTGTATTCCTAATATTAATCTGACTAACGCTTTTGAGTATATTATCAAGGCTTTTCAAAATGCATATAATCTTTTCCGTCTGTCCAATCTCCTCCCCATACCCATCCTTTTTCTTTAAAATAGCTACTAATTCTCCCTCCGCAACTATTGTTCCAGGAACCTTAGGGTCATATTCTGCGCCTTCCGGTTGTCGATAGTCACCTCGGATAAGAGGGTTTATTGCAGGATTAACATCTATTGCACGGCCAAAGGCATGATTTGAAAGTCTATTGGTTTTCGCAATCGTTCGATAATTAAAACCGGAAGAATTATTCAAAGAGGCGGCCCTTTCATCCTCAGACATAAGTCGTCTATCAATAAATGGGATAACGGAGTGAATAGGGAATTTTGTTTTTCTTATTAAATCAAATGCTCCTTTAACATCTGCTGCTAAATCAACATCCACAACTATTTGCCCTTTATGTAGTTTGCTGTCAAAGGAATAATAGGTGACTTCTAAAATCCTTTGTCTACCTAAAACCTCTCGAGGGGCGGGTAATTCCTGTCTTCGCACTAAAACTTCTTCGAGCGTGAAATTAGAATCAATAATAATTCCTTCATAAAGACCTTTCTTCATGAGCACATTATATCAGATCAAAATTGAGGCTAAGATTTTGCTCCGCGGGCAGGACTCCCATTCAACTCTCCCTCGACAAGCTCGGGATCGCTCAGGGTAAACTTCTCGTCCTCGGGGTGCTTCGACAAACTCACAAATAGTGAGCTTGTCGAATCATGCTCGCCGGATGGGTCTCCTTCACCCTCCGACTCGGAGGGTTACGGAAGACGGCACGACGATTTTCAAACTTTTATTTAAGCTAAAGTGTGATCTTCAGGTATCCATCCTGGCGTTGAATAACATTCAATCCATGTCTCATCTCCCTCTGCCCAATGAGTTTGCCCCGGTTTTATAACATATTCCTGCCCTTGAGTGAGATTGATTATCTCGTCACCAACATTTAGCTTTAATTTACCTCTTATAACTTTATATGTTTCGGTTAGTTTCTTATGGATATGGGGGACGCTTTTATCAATCACTGATACAGCTAAACTATAATCCGAATGTTCTTTAGTGGGTTCGATTTCACAAAGTATCTCTGTTGGATTTTCTTCGTCATTCTTAATAATCACCTTTCCTGGATATTTTGTGGCCAACTCATTTAAGACTACTTTGGCGTTCATATTCTTATTCTACCAAAATTAAAAAAGCCCATAAAACTGGGCTTTCTGAAGCTAGCTCCCCCTGGTGGATCAAAGATACTGAACCTGTTGAAGTACGATGTTAGAACCTTTTACTTAACTTTCCTTGTTTAGGATCCGCTGTGTCTTAATTCCCTTGATGCTTGATAGCGCCGCACTTAATGCTACCACAGCCCCAAAGAAGTAATTTCCTCGCATAGATAGGCTGTATATTGCATTTCCGACCACTGGACCAGTTAAGGACCCTAAAAAAGTTGTTGATGAAATTGTTCCCATTAGTCTACCCTGATCATCTTCTGACGACAATTCAGAAGCCAAGCCCGTTACTGTGGGCATAAGGATATTAAAGCTCATTGCCATCAGACCAACTCCAATTAGTAAAACAGCCACAACGCCGCTAACACCAAGGAATATCATTCCTAAACACATTATAGACAGTCCTAAGATAAGAATCGCTTTTTCTTTGATGAGCTTCAATAGGATATTGAGCAGGATTACTTGAGAGAGAATTCCGACAGTCGCAGCAAAGGCAGAGATATAACCCATTTCTTTACCAGTAAACCCAAAGAAGTGTTTCCCATACAGGGCAAGAGTCCCCCACATAACCATTATTAGGAATTGAACAACGAAAATTACCAGAATATAAGTTCTAATCTTTGTATTCCGTAGGGCCTTGAAAACCTCGCCAAGGTTAATACCACTTTTGTTTTTGACAACAGTAGACTGTTGGGAAAAATCCTTAGTTTCAGGTAGAACAAGCAAGGTCAATATAAACGCCAAAGCTGCAATTAAAGCAGCTATGTAAGCAGAGACGGTAAAGCCAGACTGAGAAAAGAAGCCTCCAATAAGCGGACCCGCTATTAAGCCCAAACTCTCAGCTGCAAAAGTAAAACCTAATTTAGAGACCCGTTTGTCTTTAGGGGTAATATCCGCTATTACGGCTCTTGCGGTTGAAGTATTGCCCGCAGAAATTCCGTCTATAATTCTTGCCAAGAAAAGCAATGGTAGTGTCTGTGCTACACCCAATAAAAGAAATCCTATTGTTGTTCCGGCGGTTGAAATTAAAAGAATTGGTTTTCTGCCAAACTTATCCGAGAACTCACCCAAAAACGGTCCAGCGAGCATGGCAAAAAAATGAAATGTTGAGAGGAAAATGCCTATCGTTAAAGGACTTGCACCCAAATTGTCTGCAAAAAAGGGTAACAAGGGAAGGATTAGACCATATCCTGTTACATTCACAAATAGTATTAGTGAAATTACAAATAATTTTTTGTTCATTTAGGTGAAGTATATCCCAAATGAATTTCGTAAAAAAGAGACCATAACCTTATTAAAATCAAGGAGAGTAGTATATCATACTATATCGGCTCGCTGGATGGGACGATTTTAGAACTATTTGCAATTAACTTGCGATAAGATAAACGCTTTCTGAACAAAAATATAATTTATTTAGAAGAAAAATTAAACGAATTTATAACCTCTTCAATAATCCTCTCTCCTATTCTCTTTTCTTCTTTTGTTAAGTTTCGGTCACCAAAAAGAATTTCGAAATTCATTAGGTTTGCGTTTGGCTGAGAGTTTGTTCCATCGTAGTTTAAATAATAAGATGCTCCATCTTCCCATGCTACCCTCGTCACCTCAAAATTATTAATATTATATTTAGTAGTCACACAAGAAGGATCATTTGGCATTGCGCCCAGTTTTAAATGAGTAGAAGTAATTTCAATACTTACAGGGGTCAATTTGGTATAAGTTGGAGGAGTCGTTCTTAACCAAATTGTTCCCGAGTCAGCCCACCAATCATAAATAAATAGTTCAAGAGGATATATAAAACTAATCGTCTTCGTTATCTTGGCAGAAACATTTGTTTGGGTTTCGTACCTAATCCAAATATTAACATCCATGTTTATATCTGTTAAGTTTACTGGGTTTTTGTTTGTTTCATCCTCTTTCTCTAAAATTTTATTACTCAAGTTATTTACGGCTGGTTTTGGAGTAATAGTAAGGCTGAGGGTCTTTTTTGCAACCATCTGATTTGAATCTCCTTTTTTCTCGAAATACAAAAATAGCTCAAGGATAAGAACTAAAACTATGAGAATAAATAAAGGAAGTATAAACTTTGGTAATTTTAATCTATCTTCGTGGTTTTCTGTCTGCTCAATAGTGGTTTGGGGGAGTGAGTTTTCAATTTTTTGTTTTGCGACCATAGATAATTAACTAAAGTATATCAAAAGTGTCGAAGGAATTTAGTATTTTAAGGCTAATTTGCTCGCTGGATGGGACGATTTTCGAACCACAAGGTTGACGACTACTATTCAAACTCTATCTCAAATAACGACACCTTAGCCTGATACACTTTTCTTCCCCTGGTAACGGAAAATCCTCATAGAAATAAGGTTTTTTCAGCTTTATCGCAAACCGATTTTTTACTCCGAGTCCATAAACATATTTGCAATCAGAATCAGACAAACAAAAAACCCCTACCGTCGAATTATATAGAGAGATAATAAAGCCAATCAAAAATGAAAAAAAGGTAAGAAAAAAACAAATAAAAATGATTCCTTTCAACCAACCCTTCTTTCTCTCAAAAATGAAACAGGCAATCCAGTAAGTGAAAAAGGAAATTACAACCAACCCCACGAACTTAGAATTCCAAAAAAGAAGGAACATGGGCAATAATGGAGTTAGAATCAATTCTAGGCTCAGAAGGTAAACATTACGATAATCGTTCCAGTAAAGAGCATGCCAATCAGTTTTCAGTTTTACAAAAAAATAAGAAAGACTAATTACTAAGACCTCTAAAATAAACGCAAGAAGAACTTTTTTAAAAGAGGGTTTCCAAAAACCCGTTAACATGCTATAAACTATACCAAAGTATTGGCCTAGAAGCTAGCTCCCCCGCGAGGTATCCTGCGCCGAGGCTACGGATACCTATTCTCGGAAAGCATCTTTCTTCAAAGCTTCAGATACCAATCTTTTATTAGCGAATGCTTTCCCCGAACCGCTTTTTAAGTAAAGTTCAAAATCTTTAGCAAGCCTTTCTATTTCAAAGCTGGAATAAAAAACTAGCTTCCACGGCAAATATGGTTTAGTGGCAAATGACAAACCAGAATTGTGTTCCTGAAAACGCTTTTTTAAATCCGTTGTCCAACCAATGTAATACTTACCAGATTTTGAACTTTTTAAAATGTAGGTGTAATACATAGTCGCAAGGTTAAAATGGCATAAGCCATCTGAAGCCTTGGCGAAAGATGGCTCCCCCTAAAGGACTTATTCATTAACAAAAAGATTGAGTTTGATTATGGCCTAGATGAGTTAAAAGTATTTAACTCAATGCTTGTCAAGCATAACCACCAAGCTATTTTTCTTCAAATTTAGGCAAAAAATGAGGGTGACCCAAAAGATTTAAAAATTGAATACATATCAACAACAACTTAAAACACTTAGACTACATAGGCACAAAACATTGCCTCCAGTATTCCCATTCTTGTATAATTGATTCAAGTTGCATGTCTGCAAGTGCACTTAAAGTTGTACCTATATTGTTGGTTGATGGGATAGCGTTAGTTGGTCATTAATATGAGAATTGCTCTAATTTGGCCTAATGGATTTAACACAAAAATGGTAATCCCACTTTCATTGGGATTTTTAAAGAGCAATATCAATAATAGAAAACATAAGGTTAAAATTATTGATTGCTCCTTACATAACATCAGTATTGACTCACCTGAATTTCAACAGATAATCGAAGATTTCGATCCTCAATTAATCGGAGTTTCTAGCTGGCACAATACATACGAAGAAGCGATGCGTATAATCGAAAAAGTAAAATTTATAAAAAATAACGTTATTACTGTGATGGGAGGAATATCTGCCACGGTTAATGCCCTCACTATCATACAAAATAAAAACGTCGATTTCGTTTTTAGGGGAGAAGCGGAATTAACATTTTCAAAATTTGTAGACGAATTACAAAAAAAACAAAAACAAGCTGATTTTTCCAAAATTGACGGTCTTACATATCGTTCTAAAAAAGGAAAAATAATAAACAATAATGTAACTTGGGAAAAAGATCTTGATAGAATTAAAATTCCTGATTATGACGCAATAGATTTGAATGGATACATACAAGACGGTTATAAATATGTTTCTTCAAATAAATACAATGCCCCTATATGGGTTACCAGGGGTTGTCCCTATGCATGCGGTTTTTGTTTAGCATCACATCTGAACGCACGATTGGTCAGACAACCTTCCGTTGGGCACGTCGTCAGGTGGATAAAATATCTTTATTATCAAAAACATATACGCTATATAAATATTATTGATGATAATTTTACGTATAATGTTGAATTTGCTAAAAAAGTTTGTAGGAAAATAATTAAACTGAACTTGAAAGACCTTAAGATAGGAACTCCTAATGGAATACGATTCCAACGAAGCGATGCGGAATTATTCAAATTAATGAAACAAGCTGGGTGGGAATTTGTGGTCGTCGCACCAGAGAGTGGCTCGGTAAAAACACTCGAGAAAATGGGAAAACATCTCGATCTTGCTGATCTACCGGGCAAAGTGAAAGAGATTAAAGAGGCCGGTCTAAAATGTATCGGCTTTTTTATTGTCGGTTATCCAGGTGAAACTCGAAAAGACATAGAAGAAACTGTACAACTTATACGAAGAACTCTGTTTGACTATTTTTTCTTATTTAGTTTTCAACCCTTACCAGGGACACCTATCTTCAACGAGTTGGTCGATAAGAAAGAAATACCAGCGGATTTTATACCAAAGAGTTATACTGGTGGCCAAATATCGTATGTTCCGAAAGCATTGAAAGATTTCAATTTTCCACTTCTGAGGTTGAGAGAATATATGCTTTTGGTAATCAGAAATCCTACAAGCCTCCAGTTTTTTATCTCACATTTTAATCCTATACATATTGTGGCAGTAGTGTTTTCAAATTTCGTTAATACACTGCGGCTGAATCACCTCTTTCGGAAGACCTGTATTTAACCAAATACTGCAAAGAGTTTATGCCGGCGAGGTTAAGGGGATCGGGGTTAGTTTCTAATATCTATAAGGCTTACAAAATGGGAAATTTTGATGCTAAACGGCTTTATCAGAGTATTTTCTTTGAAACCTTCCAAACTAGAAGTGGGAAAATCGTAAAAGCAATTCCTACTCCACTTTTCGCCTGCCTAATTGAGCAGGGCTATTGTAGAGTAAGTACTAACTTGCTCCCCCTGACGGACGATGTTCGGACCTCTTGTTTAGCTTTCTTAGCTTAAAATCAGCCTGACACGCCACCTCGCGGAGTTATTTAGAACCATATTTTTTCACAACCGATTCAAATCGTCTGACAAGGAGGAGTAATTACGAGAATGGCGTATAATAAATAACTTGAAGCTTCATGGTGAAGAAAGTTCAGATAAACCCGTAAATTTTTTAAGGAGGTTTTTCGATGTTTAAACAAATGATTCCACCCTCTGAGATAGAGAGATTAAGTAATCAAATAGTTCATGAGCCTCAGAACTTAGATTTTATTCGCAATTCCTTCCTTAAGTTCGGTGAAAAACCATCAAAAAATAACCATAGTGTCTTTAAATTAATTAGTATTTTGTTCTTTGAGCCAATGCTTCCTTCGAGACAAGTTGCTTCTTCAGTAGGTTTAACGGCTGAGGAGTTGAAAAAGGCTTATTCATGGCTAAGAAAATCCAAGTTCTTTCAAGCCTTGATTACCTCCAATTATCATCCTCTATCCCTTATGATCCAATATGCCAAACAACTAATAACGGACTTAATAGAAAACCCTGGTTATTTTCAAAAGATATTAAATAAGGAATCCATATCCCCAAGAGTTCTCGAGGTCCACGTCACAAACGGAAAATGCAACTACATGTGCAAGATGTGTCTATGGAGAGTTGGTCAGAGAAAACCTAGATATAATAATGAAAAGGTTAAAAAAGAACCTTTATCTACCAAAGAGTGGAAGAAAGTTATATCTCAGGCTAAGAAATTAGGCACAGAAGCGGTTGTCTTTTCTGGAGGCGGAGAACCAACCCTTAGGGAAGAAAGCCACATTGTAATGGCTCATGCTAGAGAGCTGGGTTTAAAAAGAGCTGTTAATACTAATGGATCTCGGCTACTTGAGCTCTGCCGTTCGCAAAGCCCCCTTTTCCAAGAATATTTAAAGTGCAACTGGATAAGGATAAGCCTGCATGCTGCCCATAATCAAACATACAACCAAATAGCCGGTTTACCGATGGAGGGCAATAATCTACAAAGAGTTGTCCTTGGTATAAAGTCGCTAATAGAAAATAGACAAAGAGTTGATTCGGATCTAAAAATAGGCATCGGGTTTGTCATACAAGAATCAAATGTGAGCGAAGTTCTAAAGGCTGTCCAGCTAACTAAGAATATTGGAGTTGATTTTTTAAACCTAAGAACTGATTTTACAAATATAACCAAAAAACCAGGGAAACAAGAAATGCATCATCTTCTAGGTCAACTCAGAAGAGTAAGGACAAATTATGAGAAGGGCTACTATGATGATATGAATATAGACTTTACAGACGGACTCATAGCACTAATGAATGGATGGACTCACGATTTTACCCCCAAACTACCCAAGATATGTAGAGCATACTTTCATAGAGCTGCCATCGGTCCTTATGGAAGAGTAGCCATTTGTGATTTGACATCTGATCCATACTATTCGCACCTAAGATTTACCAGAGGATTCCTGCGCGAAAAAGAATACGCTCAAATCGTTCTAGAGGATAAGGAAAAAACATATCCTGGAGATAAGTGCTCATACTGCTCGCCTGGCCAAATAGCGCTAAACGTCTTCTTTGAGAAGATAATAAACGATGCTAAAATCGGAATTATGCCTGAAGATCAGTTCTTAAATCCTGCCTACCCCAACAGGTTTGCATAAGATAAGTTTTCTTGTCATCAACCCCAAGCTCCGAATTTTCTCACACCCTTCGGGGTGATACAGCTTCACACCTTCAGTATCTTGGTAATGTTAAGTCCAGCTTGCTCCGCCTGATAGACGACGTTAGAACCTATTTTAGGATTTTCCACCAAGATTAACTAAGTATTTATGTAGTGCAACAGCAGTAATACCCCAGGCTAAAGGTAGCCAATAAGGGATTCCGAGAATTGTCGCACCATGATATGTCCAAAGTCCACTTGCTGATACAATTGCTTCTCCGATTGGCCCAAAGATTGCTGCTGCCAAAAAATAATACAATTCTTTCTTCTCTTTAAAGAAAAGAAAATATAAGCAACTTACTACTAGTAAAATCATTGTTAAATATAAAGGCTGGGGCCAAAGAACAGAAATTAAGATTAACCAACAAATAAAGAATGCTACAAAAAAGGCGGTAGGCTTCAACCAAGTCATAGATAGATTATATCATAAGTAGTTTTGAGGCTATTTGGTCCCCCGCGAGGACTCCCTTCGACTTCGCTCAGGGTAAACTTCTCGTCCTCTCGCGGAACACGAAAAAAGACAGGAATTATTCCTGTCTTTTTTTCTGGGCTCCCCCGCGAGGACTCGAACCTCGAACCGTCTCCTTAACAGGGAGTCGCTCTACCATTGAGCTACAGGGGATTAAAGAATGTACAATGTAGAATTTACAATGTACAAATCTTGGTTTATTCAATTTTCAATTTTGCGTTCTTAACAATCGTTGTTAAAATTTTAATAATTTCTATATTTTCCTCAATAAGTCCAGTTAACCTTTCGCTTTTAATCAGGCCTGATTCAACAATTATCTTTAACCAATATTCCGTTTCTCTCGCTTCTTTTAAAGAAATCGTTAGACTATGAACAAATTCTTTTCTTGTTCCAGAATTCTGTCCTTCTTCGATGTTTGCTCCAACTGATGTTCCAGATCTGACTATCTGACTTCCCAGTGCAAACCCAGCCGAGTTTTTCGGTAAAGACATTACCAGTTTTACTATTCTAATCCCAAACTTAAAACTTCTCTCGCGAATGTCAAAAACCTTCCCAACCACGCCTGAATTATACATTATACATTGTAAATTGTAAATTTTTTCATATAGCAATTTTTGATTTAAAAAACCAGTTTAAGAGAATTTATTTTTATGCTAAAATTAATTTTATGGAAAGGCCCGCCTAGTCTTAGCACTCGGCTTTTCAGTATTATTCATACACGCCTCGTGCTGCGACTTTTGGCGGGTAAAGGAGGTGAGAAAGATGTTTTGTAAATGTGAATGCTGTAAAAAAATTAATTGGAAAAAAGTAATTGTTCTGGGTTTTCTTGGCGGGTTGGTGATGTTGATTTTGTCTATAGTTAGTCAAATAACAAGCACGATATTTCCGTCCTTAGCCTCGGAGTATACCAATGCCGGTCTTTTCCGTCCCTGGTCAGACCCCATAATGTCACTTTATTTTCTTTATCCTTTTATTCAAGGATTGGTGGTGGCTTTTGTTTGGGAAATGGTCAAAAAACTTTGTGCCGAAGGAACCTGGGCGCAAAAAGGAATTTGTTTTGGATTTATTTTTTGGCTTTTGACCAGCATTACGGGAATGTTAATCAGTTACAGCACTTTTCCGGTTTCGTTTTTGATGATTGTTTCCTGGAGTCTAAGTTCTTTAGTGGGATTGTTGGGAGCAGGTTTAGTAAATGCTAAGATGAATAAATAAAGTGAAGAAATTGGATTTGATTTTACTATTGATTTCTCCGGTTTTTGCGGCCTTAATCTCTTTGGTTTTTAAAACGAATTTTTTAGCATCTACCCTTTTATTTTTTGGTCTCCCCGCGCTTTATCTCTCTTTTAAAGCCAAAAAAGCTGTCAAAAAAGCTATTCTATTTACTTTGATACTACTACCCTTAGGAGTGGTGTTTGATTTTTTAGGAGTGACTGACCACTCTTGGTATGTTCCTCGAACTGTTTTTCCTATTAGATTACTTGGAACTGTTCCAATCGAGGATGTTTTATGGGGGATGCTTTTAGTTTACGAGACAATTCTTTTTTATGAGTATTTTTTGGATAAAGGTAAAAACAATCCGCTTCAAAAAAGAAGCTTAGGTTTTATTGCTCTAAGTTTAGTTTCTTTTGTAATTTTTTTGGTTTTGTTCTGTTTTAGCCCTCGCTTGTTTATCTTTTCTTCATTTAATTATTTTTATTTTAAAGCGGGGACAATTATTCTTCTCGTGCCAACAATTGTCTTTTTTTCTTTTTTCCCGAAGTTAATTTTCAAGTTTGTGATTACGGGGGTGTATTTTTTTGCCTTAGGATTTATTTTTGAATTAACCGGTCTTAAGTTAAACCAATGGACGTTTCCTGGAAAAAATTTTGTTGGTTGGGTCGAGATTCTAGGCTATCGGTTCCCTTTTGAAGAATTTTTCTTTTGGTTTGTGCTTTTTGCCGCCGCTCTTCTTTCCTATTATGAGTTTTTTGCGGACGACAGAAAATGAAAAAAATCGCTCTAATTCTGTTTATTTTCCTTCTTTTGCTTTTGGATTAGGCCGCCTTGGATGATATTATTACTAGCAACGAACCTGATCTTTTGGGCGAATATGCAACTTTAGTAGTAAGTTTGGTAATTTTTGGGGAATGTATTACCGATACCGCCAGAAAATTAAAAAATCCACCGGTTAATCCCGTTTTTTTATTATTACAACGAGCCGTATTCCTTTTTTACTCTTTCTGCTAAAAAGATTTTCATCAGAGATTGGTAGGGAACATCTCTTTTATTAGCGAGGGTTTTTAAGGCGGCCAATAAAGATTCCGGCAATCTGATAGTAATTGGTTTAGTTGATGGTTTTAGTTCAGATAAATCAAGTTTGACAGGTACAAGTTGGTTAAGATAGTCAGTTGAGTCATGGGTGGCCCAGAATTCTCTTTCCTCATCTTCATTTTTAAACCTAGGGATAATTTTTATTTTTTTACTTTTGTTCATAATATCTCCTTTCTTTTCGACTCATATCCCGAGCCGAAATAATCCTAATTCTTTTGTTTCTAATAGTAAAAACCAGGAATAATTTCCTTTCTCTATTTGTTTCCCCGTAGGCAACGAATCTTTTTTCTTTTCGCGAATGCACTTTGTCATAAAAGGTTTTTAAGGGCTTATTAAAGAAAATTTCCTCGCATTCTTTATAATTAACCCGGTGTCTTTTCAAATTTTTGTCGATATTTCCTTTGTCCCAATCAAATCCCGATAACCTTGACTTATTAACAATTACCCTCATCCTGTATGTAATCATACAATACAAAGATGGGGCTGTCAAGTGGGAATTCTAAATTAATATTTATGATGATTAAAAAAACAATTTTTTTGGTAAAATGTTAAGATAGATGAATTTCGATAAAGAATGGCATTTGGAACACAGCCAAAATTGCTCCTGCCGAGAAATGCCGTGAGTATTAAAGCAAAAATTGAAAAAAGAAACCTAGGCTATATGTGATCGGTTTCGTCCGCCATCGTTTCTGCCTTAGTTTTATGAATTTTTCCGTCCGGGTGATTTGGCGGTGAATAAATGGTGTAAAGCTTTAATTTTTTGGTCGGCGAGGTATTAACAACGTTATGTTGTGTACCAGCCGGAACAACAAAAGCGCTGCCGTCACCAATGACGGCTTCTTCACCATTCATAATCACTTTTCCTTGGCCTTTTTCTACCCGGAAAAATTGGTCAACCGTGTTATGAACTTCCATCCCGATATCTTCATTCGGTTGCAAGGCCATGACCACCAATTGGGCAAATTTGCCCGTAAATAAAACCTGGCGGAAAAACTCATTGGCCAAAGTTTTTTGTTCAATATTGTCAACGTAACCTACCATAGAACCTCCTTTGCCTCGCCGTAGCTTTAGCGTAGGCGGGCCTTGGTCGCCATAATTTTAATGAAGGCGGCCTTTACGATATTAATAACTTTATTATAAACATTTTTGGTTTATTTTTTAACGAGCAGAATCGCGTTGGGAAGATTCCTTCCCGGGCCGGCTTTATATCCGCCGAACCATAAAGCGGTTGATCCGCCATTGTCAAGATTTAAAGCATGATTCATTCCTAAAGCATGAAGCACTTGAGCTGATTCAATGATGGTGGTGTTATGGACAACCCCGATGTAGACGGTGCTATCAATGACGCCGATAAAACTCCTGCTACCTTTTCCTTCTTTGACATCTCCTCCGCCGGTATAAAAAATTTGGTTGTTAAAAACCAGCAGTGGTCGATTGGCGAGGACGGCATCAACCCCGGTATCCCGGCCCCATTCCAAAGATTGGGTAACAAAACGGGCCCAGTTGCCGCCAAAAATTACGGCAGGAACCGTGCTATAAACGTTATTATCCGAATTAAAATAGCGTTTATTTTTGTTCATTAAAAGAGTGTCAAAAGAATTTTTCTTGTTTGCACATTGAGGATAGGTGGCCGGGCAAAAGTAGGAGCCGTTGACTCCGGCAAAGGCACCGTTCCGACCGACATAATCGGCCAGGGCCAGCACCGGGCAATTGTCCAAGCAATTAGATTCAGAAGCGGTATCAACAACAACTTTAGTGGAATTTAAATCAGCGGAAATAATATCAACCATAAAGGAATTATCGCCAACAGTTACCTTTTGGCGTTGATAACCACCGGTTGGCGGTGGGGAATTAGATTGGGGCAAGCTCTCCGGAATCTTAAAAGTAACGGCAATTTTTTGCTTTTCCTCCTCAATCTTCTTGTCCAAACTGGCCAAGACCGCGGCTGCTGAAGAATATTTTCTTTCCGAGAGTAATTTTAAGGCGCTGGCAAAAAGCGCGTCCTGAATTTCGGTTTTTTTACTAAGGTCTTTAAAGTCTAATAATTTTTCGTAAGCATTTACTGCCTGGTTGTAGGTTTTTTGAATATTGGCAATTTCTTCTTTTAAACTTTTATTGATTTTAACCTGGTCTTGATTTTTTAAAGCATTTAATTCCTCACCGGTCGCTGCCAGTTGCTTTTCTAAATCGGACTTTTTGGTAGTTAATTGACCGATTTGATTCTTCAAAGAAAAATTATTTTTTTGCAGGTTTGTAAAAAGAGCGGCTATAACCGAGAGCGAGATTATGACAACGCCTGAAATTATAAAGAAAGAGGTTTTTGGTCCAAATTTTTTAAGCTTTCTGTTTAAATCCAACATTGAATTTTAAGTATGGCATATTAGAGATTAATTTTAACAGTTTTTAGTTGCTTAAAAATAGAGGAATTGAAATATGCGCCGGGAGAGAGAAAGTAAATTTTTTAGTCTGGTATAATTAGTATTAAATGGAAAAGGTCCAATTTAAGGGTATTTTTTGGTTGATATTGGCCAGCTTTTTTTATGGATTTTATGGTGTTATTTCTCGGCTTATTGGAATAGGTTTTGGTGTTTTCTTTCACTCTTTCGCCAGAGAGCTGGTTATCTTTTTAATTCTTTTAGGATACCTTTATTGGAAAAAATCTTTAAAGAAGATTCGTAAGGTTGATTTCAAGTGGTTTGTTCTATTAGGTATCCTAAATACGATATCAAATGTAGCCTCTTTTGTTTCCTATAATAGCTTAGCGATCGGAGTGGTACTTTTCATCTTTTATGCCAGCTCAACCTTGGGTAATTACTTTTTAGGTCGTTTCTTTTTTAGAGAAAGATTAACAACAACAAAGCTGATTTCTCTAGTAATTTGCTTTATTGGTCTCCTGATGGTTTTTATTAGCTCTTTTGTAAAAACTGATCTATTGTTCTTATTTTTATCCTCGATTGCTGGATTATCAGCCGGTGGTTATTATGTCTTTTCTAAAAAAATTTCTTCAAAATATCCATTGGCCGAAATATTTTGCCTTGTGAGTCTTATTTCTGTGATTGTAGCCTTACCGTTGATTATTATTTTAAAAGAACCAATTTCTTTTCCGGGTTTATCCGTCTCCTGGGTGGCGCTATTCTTCTACGCCTTAATAGCTATAGGAGCAAATTTGTCGGTAGTCAACGGATTTCGTTACTTACAAGCTCAGATTGGTAGCCTGACAATGCTTTTAGAACCAGTTTTTGGCATCTTATTTGGTTGGATATTTTTTAAAGAGAATCTAACCTTCGTTTCCTTGTCAGGCGGGATTCTTATTATGATTGGTTGCCTTTTGCCAAATCTACTGACTATAATGAAGCAAAGGAGGTGAAAAATGAAAATTACTATTCTTGCCCCGAAATCAGAATTTACTGAGCAGCAACAAAAACAACTTTTCGAATTAGGTGAAGTGGTTTATACCGAGAGTAGAAAAGAATATCCGATAGAAGAGCTAATAAAATTAGCTGCTGGTTCGGAAATCTTAGCCGTTGACCCGGACAATTTAGGTGGTTTTGAAAAAGCCCAAGAAGGGAGGTTAATCCAATTAATAGAGAGTTTGCCAAATTTAAAAGGAATCGCTTTATCAACAACTTCTTTTTCCTGGGTTGATTTGGATTATTGCCGAAAAAGAAAGATTGTGGTGACTAATGTTCCCCATTATTCAACCGAGTCAGTGGCGGAACATGTCTTGGCCTTGCTGATTTGTTTGGCTAAGAAAATCCTTCTAACCGACAGACGAACTCAAAAAGGTCAATATAAATTAGATATGGGTTTTGAGCTAAAAGGAAAAACTTTGGGGGTAATTGGTTTAGGCGCCATTGGTAGCCGAGTGGCAGAGTTAGGTAATGCCATTGGAATTAATGTAATCGCCTACAACCGAACACCAAAACAGCAACCAAATGTAGCTGTAAAATCTTTAGACGAAGTTTTGGCTGTGTCAGACGCGATTTCCATCAATCTTGCCAGTAATAGTGAAACAGATAAACTTATTTCAAAAGAGAAGCTGGGTATGGTAAAAAATGGGGTGATAATGGTCAATTTAGCGGCAAGAGAAATCGTTGACGAGGAAGCGATGGCTGAAGCTTTAAAAAGTGGTAAAGTCTCTTCCTATGCTTATGAAGGCGAAGACTTGGAATCCGGACCTTTAGCTAAAATTGAAACTGCCATTGGTCTTAAGGGCTTTGCTTGGTATACCAAAGAGGCGCTAGAAAGAGCGGCGGAAATCTGGACCAATTCTATTGTTTCAATTGCCCAAGGAAAACCAATTAATGTAGTGAGCTAGCTAACTTGTAATGTTATTAATTAAATACAAGACCTCCAAAAAATGAAGGCTGTTTTTAAAAATCAATCCCATGAATTTAAAAATAGTTCGGTTTGTACAGCAATTGAGTATCCTTTGGAAGATAAAGATATTAATGGGGCGGTGATTAAACTAAAAGGCAGATACCCGGATAAAGGTAGGGTGATGAATTTAAAATGTAAAGAATTATCCTATGTGATGAGAGGTTCTGGGAAAGTGGTGATTGAGGGTAAAGAGATAGAAATGAAAGAAGGAGATATGGTTTTAATTTTCCCTGGAGAAAAATATTTTTGGGAGGGAAAAATGGAAATGTTCGTGCCTTGCACTCCGGCTTGGTATTCGGAACAGCATAAGGGAGCAAAATGAAAGAGAAAACTATAATTTTTGATTTTGACGGGGTAATTGCCGATACTTTTTATTCAGTAATGAAGATAATGGGTAAACTATGTCGGGAATTTGGTTTCCGTAGAATGAAAGCCAACGAAGTGGAAGAATTTCGGGATAAAAGCGCCAAGGAAATTTTTAAAACCTTAGGCATTACCAAAGACACCCTCCCTCATTATTTAGAAAAAGTTCGATATTGGCAATCATTAGAAGTCAAAAATACTAAAATTTTTCCGGGCATAAAAAAAACCTTAATAGATCTAAAGAAAACCGGTTTCCGTTTGAGGATATTAAGTTCTAATTCTTTAGAAAATATTAAGAAATTCTTGGAAATAAACAGTATAGACTTAAAGATTTTTGATTTCATTGCCGCGGAGATAGGTGCCTTTGGTAAGGGAAAAATTATTAGTGAATTGTTAAAAGAAAAGAGTTTAGAGGCTGACGAGGTTTTCTATATCGTTGATGAAGCTAGGGATATCGAAGCGGCTAAAGAGGCGGGAATTAAAACGATTGCCGTTACTTGGGGGTATAATTCTAAAAAAGCTTTATTAGAGCAAAAGCCTGATTATTTTGTTGATAGGCCGGAGGAAATTCTAAAGATTTTACCAGGAGATTGAAAAAACTGTTCATTTTCAAGGGCGATAGTTTAAGCATATAATTGTAAGAAAGCTAGTAAATTAAGGCCGCCTTCGCCCCTCCGAATCGGAGGGCTACGGCGAGCCGAGGGAGGTGAGATAAATGGCGTTTTTATTTTTCTTACCGATGATTCTTTTCTTTGTTTTTTTTGCGCTTTTGGTCATTGGCTTTTTGGCTTTAGTTTTGAAACTTGTGAAAAAAGGGAGAGATTCATTTTGGATAGGAGTTTTAATGGACAAACAGCATAACGTTAAAGACGTTGACGACGACGGGGTTCACAAAAAAGAACATTACTACTCCCTAATTTTCAAAACTGATGACGAAAAGAGAATTACCGTTGGCGTTGCTCCACAGATTTATAATCAATGGCAAGCGGGTGACAGAGCGGAAAAGAAAAAGGGAGAATTCTGGCCCAAGAAGATAGAATAATTCTATGAAATTTGTGATTTTTCATGGGTCATTTGGTCATGTTGGGGATAATTGGTTCCTGGACATAAAAAGACGTTTGGAGTCTCTTGGTCAGGAAGTCATTGTGCCTCAGTTTCCGGTCGACAACTGGGATGAGATAACTCAGGCTGGTCCGGAAAAAATTCCTCCAAATCAGAATCTGCAAAATTGGTTAGGAGTTTTCGAGGATGTTTATAAAGATTTTAAAAAAGGAGAAAAACTTTGCTTTATCGGCCACTCTTTAGGCCCGCTTTTTATTCTTCACGCTGTGGATAAATATGATCTTCAATTAGAAGGGGCAATCTTCGTGGCGCCATTTTTAGAAAAACTCGGTAAAAGTTGGCAGATTGATTTAGTGAACAAAAGTTTTTATAAAACAAATTTTGGCTTTGGCAAATTAAGAAAACTTATTCCTGTTTCTCAAGTTTTTTATTCGGATGATGATCCTTATGTGGAAAGTAATTTTTCCCTGGAATTTGCTCAGAATTTAGGAAGTAGATTGATTCTTGTTAAGGGTGGCCAACACATGAATTCGGAAGCTGGCTATACCAGCTTTTCTCAAGTTTTTGAATCTTGTAAGCAAATATTAAGAACTGTGGTATAATTCATTTATGAAACGTCAAAAAGATTGGCTTAAATTTATTATCGGTTGGCTTTCCTGTTTTGTTATTAGGTTGGCGCCCTTTCGGCCGCCGAACGTGGAGCCGATTTTGGCCACGACCATGCCTTTTTCCAAAAAATACGGGCCGGAAGCAAGTTTTCTCTTTGGTTTTTTAAGTATTTTTCTTTTTGACTTTTTCACCCAAAAGGTAGGGATTTGGACCTTAATAACCGGTATCACCTATGGCGGTTTAGGTCTTGGCTCATATTTTTATTTTAAGAAAAGAAAAAGCACCCCTCTTAATTATTTAAAATATGCCATTGTCGGAACGATTGTTTATGACGCTTTAACAGGTCTAACCATTGGGCCTTTGGTTTTTAAAATGCCTTTTATGGTCGCCTTAGTTGGTCAAATTCCTTTTACGATTAATCATTTACTAGGAAATATTGTTTTATCGATAGTTCTAAGCCCCGCTTTGTATAAGTGGGTGGTAACCAACGAAAATTTGGCCACTGATGTAATCTGGGCGAAGTTGCTAAAGACGATCTAAGTTTTTTACTTCAAGCATCTGCTAAAATATCTTTAATTTGTGAGAAAAGTATTAGATATTTTTGTTTCACTTTTAATTTTGTTTCTTATCTTTGTTAATCTCGCCCGTTTTTTGAATTTTGCCTTAAAGATTGCCGGTTTTGAACATGACAGCGGCTGGTATTTTGGGGTAGCGGCTAATTTGGCCCTGCACGGTAAATATGCTTCTTACACCAATCCGGTTATTGAAGGCGAAACTTCCGGAATTGTTGTTAATAAGTGGAATCGACCGTCAATAATTGACCAGGAAGATCTGGAATTTTTTCCTTCCGGGGTGTCGGTCGGTCCGGCCTTTTTAATACCTGTCGCCAGTTTTGTCAGATTTTTTGGCGTGGGGTATTGGCAGTTTCGTTTGTTTCCAATTTTGACTTATTTTTTACTTTTGGGATTATCAATTTGGTTAGTTATTAGATTTTCGGGAAAGTTTGGAATAATATTTTTACTGGTTTTTCTAAATCTTTTTCCCCAGCTGGCGATCCCGATCGCTTTTGAAAGTTTTGCCGAGCCAACCGGATTATTTTATTTACTTTTAGGAGCAACTTTACTTGACCTTTCCTTAAAATTAAAACAAAAACAGGAAAATTTAATTTTTCTGGCAGGAATTTTCTTTTCTTTTTCTCTTCTTACCAAAACACTTTATCTTTTTGGATTTTTGGCGGCAGTTCTTCTTTATAGCGGCCTTCTTTTTAGGGGTTTTGACTGGCGGAAGAAGATAATTAAATTGGTTTATTTGGTGGCCGGTTTTTTACTGCCGATTTTATTATTTGAAATCTACTGTTTAGTGGTTTTGACAAGAATTGCCGGCGTCTTTGCTTATTTAGCTAATCTAAGTAGCCACTTGATAGTCTTTGTTAGCGCCGGAAGCGGTTTAGGAGAAAACCCAACTTCTTTAAAAGATAAGTTTAAAGTTTTTAGTGAAATTGGATTTAGTTCGTGGCAGAAGGTTGCATTACTTTTTTGCTCTCTGCTTTTCTTATTTTATCTTGATTACCGAAAAGACAAAAAAAAGAGAAGCTTCCTGCTGGAATTACTTTTAATTTATTGGTTGATTAACTCTTGTTGGTTTTTGTTTCTTAATTCTACCGGTTGGGCGAGGCATTTTTGGCCAGGTTTATTTCTGGCGGTGATTTTTATGGCCAGTTTTATGGGGAATGTCTTCTTTAACTTTTTCTTGAAAAAGAATTGGCAAGCGCTGGCTGTCATATTATTATTTTTGGTTATTATCTTTCAGCCCGCCTCTTTAGGGTTAATTTTTAAAGCCGGTCTGCCGGAGAACTTAACTGCTTTTTGGCGAGACAAATATTTTGAACAAATGCCCCAGGGGTTACCGCTACCGATTTTTTCCTTAGTTAAGCAAAAAGAGGCAGTTGACTTTATTAAAAAGGAAATTCCCCCAAAAGGAAAAATTTATTATCTTGGTAATCTTTTAGTGGCGGAAATCCCGCCTTTAGTTGACCGGGTTTTTTATGAAGTTACCAGGGCACATCAGGCGAACTCGGAGTTAAATTACGTTATTTTTGGTCCTTATCAGGTTTCTTTAGATTGGCGGATTATTTCCCAACAAAGTTATCTTGACCAGGTTAAAAAATTTTGCCAAAAAGAATTATTTGATAACGATTATTATAAAGTTTGTTTACTGGGCGGGATATCTTCAAATCGGTAGAGAGAATAACCGGTATTACCAAAAACTTTTTTAAAAAGGAGCGATTTAGTAAAAGGTAAGTTTTGGTTTTCGGTCAATAAATATTCGATTTTGTATTTTACCGCGATCTTTCTGCTTTCTTCAGGAGTACCAGAAAAAAGAAAGTCTGTTTCTTCTTTCATTTTTCCCGCTTCTTCTTTGTCGGGATAAAAGATTAAACCGGTTGGGTAATAAATCATTTTTCTTTCAAAAAGATAGACTGTTGCGGGAGAAAATTCTAATGGCGATTGGAGGATAGCGTCTTGGGGGATATTTTGGCTGATATAATTCTTAAGTTCCCAAAACTCCGGGGAAGTTTTTTGATAAGGAAAAACCAGTTGTTCAACAATAGTCGGAGAAAAGACGATAAGGGCTAGAATTAACAAAGCCCAACGGCGATTTTTTAATTTTAGCCATAATTTTTCTTCCTGAGAATTGACTAAAAAAGCGCAGGCCAGCCAGGAAAGACCGGAGATACGGTAACAAAGATCGTTATTAAAAGGGACTGATTTTAATAAAACACTTATAAGAGTGCTGGCGATAAGCATGATTTTGGCAAAGATGGTTGAGTTATTCTTGGGGACTTTTTTCCAAAAATAAATTGATAAAACAAAGAGCAAACCAAGATCAAAAAAATAAACCAAGAATCTTTCGATCAGGAAAAAGCCAAGCAAAATGATATTGTGAGGCGGAGGGAAATGGGGAAACTTAAAAGAAAAAAGATGATCCCTGGGAAATTGCCAGAAGGGATAAAGGGTGATAGTAGGGACTCTTATTCTTAGAATCATGGGTAATATTAAGGCCAAGCAAAGAGGAAAGGCGAGGAAAACGAATTGATGACTGGTAGTTAATGATTGGGATCGGTGACGAATAAGATATTGGTAGAGCCAGAAGAGGGAAATTGTCGTCACCGCGCCAAGAAACACATAAGCGCTAGAACCCAAAATGGCAAAAAGAAGAATTGCCAAACAGGGTTGTTTTAATTTTTTTTCAATTCTGATTGAGTCAAAAAAAATTCCCGTAAACAAAAAAAATAAGAATAGTGCCAAAGTATGTTGGGGAGCCCAGGCAAACCAGACAGACAGAGGGTTAACCTTTAACTGAGGAGCAAAGGGGGCTGTCCATTCGTCAAGGTGATTTAAACCTAATTGATAAGGACGGATTTTCAGGAGGATGGCAATCATCGGAAAAAAATCAAAGCCGTAGCCTAAAAACAGAGTTAAGCAGATAAGGTGATGGACCAAAGCAGATAAAAGCAGAGAGGAAGCGATAAGAATAAAAGCGGATAGAAGTAGATGGCTAAACTCAGAAGAGATGGTATTGCCCGATAAAATAGAAAGAACGGCGGTGTCAAGGTGATAAAAATAATAATAATTTAAAGGTTGTCCGGGAATAAAGGGATTTTTTGGCGGCAAACCGTAAATTTTTAAGCCGTTAATCAACCCGAGGTGTTTTTCTATATCCCGGCCGACCCCGAAATGATAAGTGCTCCAAAAAGGACCCAAATGGGGACGGAAATATGGCGCCAGTAATAAAAGCAAACTGATCAGGATAACTAAAATTAGAAAGCAATTTTCTTTTTTTGAAAGAAACGATATCTTAACGGGGATCTTTTTTGCGGAGAGGGAATACAAGATTAAATTAGTGGTCGCCAAAATAAGAAAGGAAGTTGAGAAATTTAAAGCTAACGGTTTTATTAAAGAGATCAAGAAAAAAACCGTTGGAATAATGGCGAAGGAAAAAAAAAGGGAAAAGGAAATAAAAAGATTGAAAGGGATTTTTTCCTTTGATGGTAAAACGATCCTTGAAACGAGGAACCCGGGCAGAAAAAAGAGAAATAAAGCAAAAAGCCAGGCCATAGGTAAGATTTTATCACCCTTTTTTGTTAAAATAGTTAAGTCATGCTGACCGCGATTCTTTTAAGCGTTTTTTTAGTGAGCGCCATTTCTTTGGTAGGAGTTTTTTTCTTGGCGTTAAAGGAAAAAACCCTAGAAGATCTTTTGGAAATTATTATCAGCTTTGCTTGCGGCACTTTATTAGGTGACGCCTTCATTCATCTTATGCCCGAGGCACTGGCCGAATTAGGTGAACAGGCCTTTATGCTTATCGCCCTTTCTTTTGTATTTTTTTTCGCTTTGGAAAAATTTTTTTATTGGCGTCATTGCCATGACGAACATTGCCAAGTTCACCCTTTTACCTATTTAAACTTAATCGGCGACACCATTCATAATTTTATTGACGGTACCATTATTGCTGCTTCTTATTTGGCGAGTTTTCCCTTAGGACTAAGTACAACTTTGGCGGTGGTGTTTCATGAAATTCCTCAGGAAATCGGCGATTTTTCCATTTTGATTTACGGTGGTGTCGCCAAAAAACAAGCCATCCTTTGGAATTTTCTTTCTGCACTGGCTGCGGTTTTAGGCGCCTTGATCGTTTATCTTTTTGCCAAACAAATTGCTGATTTAACGCCTTACTTTTTGCCTTTTGCCGCCGGAAATTTTTTATACCTAGCCGGGACGGACATTATTCCGGAACTGCACAAAAAAGGACAACATTCAATTAAAGCTTCGATTTATCAATCCCTAGCTTTAACGGCCGGCATCGTTTTAATGTGGCTATTTAAAATTTTTCTAGCTTAAGTGAAGCAGGTTCTTTTGCTCATCAGTAGTGTCATTAGTTTTTTAAGCGCTATTTTTACCGGCGGCAAGATGGAGTTTTTAGCGCCCATTGCTTCCCTGGAATCCCTACAGGAAAGCCGCCGCCCGCTTTTAAAATATACTTTTTCCGCTTTAGCTAAAAGAGAGTATCAGGGAAGTGAAATTAAATTTGGAAAAACGTTAAACGATCAGCCGACTTTCAAATCTTTTGAATTTTCTTATCTTTCCGACGGTAAAAAGGTAACAGGCTTGCTTAATTTACCGAAAAAGGAAGGGAAATTGCCTGTCGTAGTAATGTTGCGGGGTTATGTTGATTTACAAATTTACCAAACCGGGGTGGGCACAAAAAAACCCGCCGAGTATTTTGCCGAAAACGGGTTTATCACCTTGGCGCCTGATTTTTTAGGTTATGGCGACTCCGATCCGGAAGATAAGGATATTTTAATTAATCGTTTTGAAAAACCAGTCACGGTTTTAAATTTGTTGTCCTCGGTTAAAAATTTATCTCAAGCCGATACCAATAATATTTTCCTTTGGGGACATAGCAACGGGGGTCAAATTGTTTTATCGGTTTTAGAAATTTCCGGCCAATCAATACCGACAACTTTATGGGCGCCTGTGACCCGGGGTTTTCCCGAATCAGTTTTAAATTATTCCGCCCAGTTGGATGATAACGGTAAAATTGTGGCCGATAGAATTTCCGATTTTAATAAAGAATACGACCCAAAATTATTTTCCATCAGCGGTTATTTTGAGAAGGTTACCGCTCCAATCCAAATTCATTTGGGGACCTGGGATGAATATATTAAGGAGGTTTGGATGGAGGAATTTGTGGAAGAATTAAAATCCCTTAATAAAGAAGTCACCTATTTTACTTACCCCAAAGATAACCACCAATTAAAAAAATTCTGGGAGACGGTAGTTGGTCGAGATTTAGAATTTTTTAAGAAGAATTTAAAATAAAGCAAACTCTTGACCCCGAACAACGCTTACTTCGTCGCGAGGTCGGAGTTTATCCCGCCAAATGGCGGGGTCCTCGCCTTCGAAGAGCGCGTGTACGGGGTCGGCGGGGCATACCGCATGGTATACCCCTTGACCTCGTCTGATCTTAGCACTCGCCTTTTCAGTATTATTCATACACGGCTCGTGCTGCGATTTTAACGGGGTCGGCGCCCCGCACTAGCGCCCCTTGCGGGTGTGGATCCCGCTGAGCGGGATAAACTCCGACCTCAACGCAAGGTAAGCTTAGTGCTGGGGCTTGACAAAACCATGAATTTTTCTTTAAAATAGCACTCGCTATCAATAAGTGATAGTTCTTCTTTTTTAATTAGTTGTTATTAGTTCAAAAGGAGGCAGTCGAAATGGCAAAACCGAATTTAAAACCAGCCGCCGGTTACTTGTTAATTGAGCCGGAGGAATCAATGAAACAAACTTCTTCAGGTATCGTTTTACCTGAATCTCACGATGAGAAGCCCCAAACCGGAAAAGTTTTAGCTGTCGGTGAAGATGAACTTCTCGATTCAGGAAAAACCCGTAAATCTCCAGTAAAGGTTGGCGATATTGTGGTCTATAAAAAATGGGGAGGCAACGAATATAAAGTCGAAGATAAGGAATTATTATTTGTCAAATTTGATGATATTTTAGCGATCTTGGGTCGCCTACGCTGAAGCTACGGTGACCAAAGGAGGTAAATAACTATGGCCAAACAACTACTTTACAAGGAAGAAGCCCGTCAAAAAATTCTGGAAGGGATGACAGAGGTTTATAAAGCGGTGGCGACCACACTTGGCCCAAAAGGTCGAAACGTAGCGATAGATCGAAAATGGGGCTCGCCCAATGTCGTTCACGACGGCGTCACAGTAGCTAAAGAAATTGAATTAGAAGATCCCTTTAGAAATATGGGCGCCCAGCTGATTAAAGAGGCGGCGTCTAAGACTAATGATGATGCCGGAGACGGAACGACCACTTCGACAATTTTGGCTTATGCAATTGCGGCTAAAGGTTTAAAAAATATTACGGCCGGAGCTAATCCGATGGTCGTCAAAAGAGGCATAGAAAAAGGGGTTAGCTTTATCAACAAAGAAATTGATAAAATGGCCAAACCGATTAAAGGTAAAGAAGAAATTGCCCAGGTGGCGACGATCTCCGCGGCTGATCCGGAGATTGGAAATATGATTGCCGAGGCTCTAACTAAAGTGGGCAAAGATGGCGTCGTTACCGTTGAAGAAGGCAAGGGTTTAGGTTTAACCAAAGAGGAAAAAGAAGGTATGGAATTTGATAAGGGTTTCGCTTCGGCATATTTTGTGACCTTACCTGAGAGGATGGAAGCCGAGGTTGAGGATCCTTATATTTTGATTACGGATAAGAAAATTTCTGCCGTTTCTGACATGTTGCCCTTTTTAGAAGGGGTGGTTAAGGTTTCTAAAAATATTGTTATCATTGCAGATGAAATTGACGGCGAAGCCTTAGCTACTTTGGTGGTTAATAAACTGCGAGGGACTTTTAACGCTTTAGCGATCAAAGCGCCTGGATTTGGCGACCGAAGAAAAGAAATGTTGCAGGATATTGCTACTTTGACCGGTGGCACCTTTATTTCTGAAGATACCGGACGGAAATTAGACAGCGTCAAACCAGAAGATTGCGGCCGGGCCGACAAAGTTTGGGCGGACAAGGATAACTGCCGAATTATTGGCGGTAAGGGGGACGCTAAAGAAATCACGGCCAGAATTACACAAATTAAAAACGAAATAAAGCTAAACACTTCTGATTTCGATAAGGAAAAGTTGCAAGAGAGATTGGCCAAGCTTTCAGGCGGAGTAGTTCAGATTAATGTTGGCGCGGCCACGGAAGTGGAGATGAAAGAAAAACTGGAAAGAGTTAAGGATGCCGTTGAAGCGACCAAGGCAGCCGTGGAAGCGGGCATTGTTCCCGGAGGAGCGATCGCCCTTTTGGATATTTCTCAAAGAATGGAAGTCGAAAAAATTTTAGGCAAGAATTTAGTGGAAGACGAGAAGATCGGCGTAGAAATTTTAAAAAGTTCCTTGGAGCAACCATTTATAACTCTGATGAGTAATTCTGGTTTTGATGCGGGCCAATTAATTGCTAAAGCCAGAGCCGGAAGCAGTCAAGGGATGGGTTTTGACGTGGGGACTTTGGAAACACTTACTGGTGCCGAGCCGACAGATATGGTTAAGGCAGGTATTGTTGATCCGGCCAAGGTGGTTAAAAGTGCCTTGCAAAATGCCGCTTCGGTAGCCATGATGGTTTTAACCACGGAGTGTTTAATTGCCGATAAACCAGAGAGACATCCGCCAACCGGTGGACCGGGAGGTATGCCTCCGGGCGGAATGGGCGGTATGGGAGAAGACTACTAAAAGCTGAAAGCTGAAGACTGAAAACTGAAAAAAGTGGTCGCGAAGAGCAACCACTTTTGGTATGATATTATGATAATAGAAGACCCGCCCAATCTTACCCCGCCTTTGGCGGGGAGCGATTTAGCGGCGGGGCGTCAAACGCCCCTGCCGCGTTTGACGCGGCGGGCAAGAGGGAGGTGAGCAAAAATGCTTAAAGTACAGAAAAAAGATGGCACGCTTGAGGATTTCGATCGTAATAAAATCCTGAATGGTTTACTAAAATCCGGATCTACACCAGAAGAGGCCGAAAGTCTGACAACTCAAGTTGAAAGTTGGGTGAGTGGAACGGCAGTTAATGAAACAATAAATAGTACTGACATTCGTACAAAAGTGTTAGAACTATTAAAGACGGTTAATCCCACCGCTGCCGGTAATTTTGAGAATTATAAAAAAGAGACCCCGCAGGTGTAAAAAGATTATTCAGATAATCCTAGTATAATTTTTACAAATTTTACTGGTTGTTTAGTTGTGGAAAATGTTTTATCATGAGGAATATTATGAAAAAAGACAAGCGATCCTTACTCCAGATTAAAGGTAATTTGCCAAAGTTTAACAAAAAAATTATTAAAAAGGTAATTTTTGTAATTCTGACTCTTTTTGTCGTTGGTTTTTTAGGCTATCGCTTCAGAGACAAATTCTTAGCCGGAATGGTCAATGGACGACCGGTCTTTCGCTATGAGCTAACAGGACGGCTTTATTCTCAATATGGTCGGGTAGTTTTGGAAGATCTTATTGTTGACAAGTTGATCTCCCAGGAAGCGGGGAAGAAAGGGATGACCGTTTCCCGCCAAGAATTAGATGAAGGAATTGCGAAAATTAAACAACAACTAGGAGACAAGGCAGATCTAGACAGCCTGTTATCACTTCAAGGAATTAAGAAGTCTGACTTCGAACATCAGTTGGAAACCCAGATCCTGGTTAAAAAAATTTTGGTAAAAGAGATTTCCGTGACCGACGAAGAGATTTCTACTTATATTCAAGAAAACCGTAAGTTAATGACGGCCACAGCGGAAGCTGATCTTAAGGTTGAAGCAGGAGAGAGGCTGATGGAAAAGAAAATTAGCGAACAGGTCAATTCTTGGGTAAGCGGGTTGCTTGAAAAAGCAAAAATCCTGAGGTTTGTGAAATAACCTTTAGGTAAATTAATTAATCTTGCCTCGGCTGGCGAGCTTGTAACCAAAATATTCTTCAAAAAGAGCCCGTGGGTTAATTTTTTGACCGTTGTCAGAAATCTCCAAGTGAAGGTGTGGTCCCGTTGACCAACCGGTAGAACCGATTAGGCCGATAACAGTGCTTTTTTCGACCAAATCACCCTCTTTGACATTAATCTTTGCCAAATGGCCATAAAGAGATTTTAAGCCAGAGCCGTGGTTAATTAGAATATGGTTTCCGTAACCAAAGCGTAAGCGGGCAACTTTTTCCACTTTTCCCGGCAAAATTGGCAGGACTGCCGTTCCGGCATCCGTAGCAAAATCAAGACCGGGATGAAAAAATCCATATTGTTTGGTTAGGTGAAAAAAGCTTACCGGAGATTGCAATGAGCCCTCAGTTTTGAAGGTGACTGTTTGATTTGGTACCGGTAAAGAATTTCCCAAGAAAAAAGTTTGGGTAGAAATAAACAGCGAAGGCAAAAGGCCTGTGAGCAAGACGAGAGTAAGAACGATCACCCCTAAAACTTCCTTGATTTGTTTAAATTCAAAGACTTTGCGGGTTAACGTACTCGCCGGTTTGGCGAGCTTTCGGTATGAGAAGCCTAAGATATTTGCAAGATATGGTAAGTATTTTTCTGGAATTTTGATCATCGTCTGGGTTGATTTAGCCCAAAAAAAACCTAAAGTATTTATCTTTAGGAATGAGAGTATTATAGCAAAAATTTGGCCAAAGTCAAGACCTATAGCGTACCTGTAGGCTCAAAGCGAGGCTATTTGAGGCCTGGGCGGGAATTGCCCTCCTTCGTCCCTCGACTACGCTCGGGACTTCGGAAGGGCAGGCACCCGCGTATGAGTGTTTTGTCTCGCGGAGCGAGATCCT